>Ga0208899_1002732_pt1 | contig 11628 bp, 11 predicted proteins | sample VirMetDEL_Nov_24_FD_184518 | JGI IMG/M metagenome (GOLD analysis project Ga0208899, IMG submission 184518) | Aqueous microbial communities from the Delaware River and Bay under freshwater to marine salinity gradient to study organic matter... | ecosystem: Environmental > Aquatic > Marine >...
TAATTCTTCCTTTGTCGGTTTCAACAATGTGGCGTTCTTGCCATTGCCAACCCTTACCCACATTTAAGATTTCATTGTAGTCTTTAATGAAGAACTTAGACATTCCTTTAGCCATTGCTCTTCTCAAGACCATAGAACCATGATTGGATTCTAACAGTACCATTTTAGGAAAGATCTTTTCGAGTTGACCACAAAGGGATTGCCCAACTAATAATTCATCAGCGGGGGAAGGAAGATCGGGATTAATCACATGAGAAACATTAATAGAGTGCCAATCCATTTCATCGCCTATATGAACCACATGATCGGGTTTATAGGCTTTGTTTAATTTTAATAAAAAAGGGAACGTATCAGGGTGATGATAAGGGAAGTGAGTGTCAGAAATGACTAATATTTTTTTGTACATATTCGTCAATATGTCAATAATTATATACTATAAATTGTGGATAATCTAGGGATAACGAATATTTTGTTTTCTGGATTCTAAGAGGTAATCTTCAATCCACATAATCTTTTCTTTAATAATAGCAATATCAGTGGACATATTAGCTATTTTATCGGCTTTGGTTTCTACTGCATCGAGACGTGCAGAGAACATTCCCCAAGACATTCCTAACCCAACTATTAATGCAATGTAGGGAAGGATTACCTTGAGTTCTAGTTTCATTTAATCACCTTTGTATAAATCATTTAATATATAGAGGATATCAATACCCGCAGAGATAGCGATATCTGCACCAGCAGAATCACCAATAGCTCTAAATTCAATATCTGTTTTTTCTTCAAATTTTAAGGGAAAGTTATAAACTTGGTGAACAGAACTTTCTGCTTTGACAAATCTATCTTTCACATTAAAGACTCCACCAAAAGGTCTAGCTACTAAAGAAACAGTACAGTATTTATTATTCTGTGTAGTAGCCACAGTAATATCTGTTTGAGTAACATAAGCAGTATAGTTACGAGGCACAGTCCATAAGGCCATTAAGGTTTGATTATCTCCAGCATTGACATAAGCATAGGTTGTAGCGGGTACTCCTACTGTAGGAGAGGCTTCTGATCCTACATGAAGATTACCTGCGTTAGCTCCACCACTACCCGCAGTAAGAACTTCAATACGATTGACTCGAGTAAATGTTCCTAAAGAAACACCTGATTGACCATTCATATTAACTGTTACAGAAACTTCATCATAGTCAGAATCTAGTCCAGATACTTTTACTGTTCTAGCACCTGTTCCTGCGACTGTATCATTAGTAGAACTACTAGATATATATAAGGCTGTAGCACTACTTAAATAAGCATAAAGACCACCTTTAGACCATACAGTCTCTAAGGCATCATCTACATCTGCATTAAAACCAAATTTAAAATTAGATTTATGATAAGGGATTTGACCTCTTGCAACCTGGAGTCCAAAGTCCTCTGTAGTTCCTCTTTGTGTTATAGATGTAATAGCCATATTATTTTTCCAAACTATCTTGGTTTAATAACCATAAGAGTCTATCTAGTTGTCTTTCCATTTCATTATATTTATCGTGCATCATCATCACCTTAGATAAATCTCTTTCGTTATTGGCTATTCTGCTATCCATTTTAGATATAAACCATACCAAAGACACTGACTGAATGACTATTGCCAATATAATTGATATGGTTTTACTATCTATGTTCATTATTTTTCTTCAGATTTTTCTTCAGACTTTTCTTCAGAATCTTTAAACTTCTGAATATAGTGATCTGTTAAGATATTAAGTTGTTCGAACTGAAGTTGAACAGAACTCTTTTGATTAGCTAATGATACTAAGATTTGAGCTATCTGTTTTTGTTGAGGGGATAGATCTTCTTCTTTGTATTCTTTGCCGTCTAGTGTTATCATTTAGAACTCCTTTGTTCTAGACACTGTATCAGGATTCTTTTGTTTTTCAATCTGTGCTGATAAATTGGATTGCATATCTTCTACAGGTTGATTTTCTGTAACACACATAATTGCGTGTTCTTGTGTCATAGAATCAAAATCCATTCCTTCTGAACCTGCACAGCTTCCGTACATAGATGCTGAATAATCACCATCTGTTGCAGTGTATCGCCAGTGGATTGTCTTTACTTCATTTGAAGAATTAACTTCAAAGTTGGGAAAGCTCCATTCATAATTAATCATAGTTTACTCCTTTATGTTTCTAAAGCTGTTAATCTTGTTTCTATATTAGTTAGTCTTTGTTCAAATGCACTAGATACAAAAGATAATAATTCTGGGTATCTAATACCTAGTCTTGTTCTTTGAGTATATCCTTCGGTTGCTTCTTCTTTGGTGTCTATATAAGTATAAGCATCTTTGCCTTCTACTGCTTCTTGAACTAAGACTTGTATTTCATTTCCTTCTTCATCAGTTTGTGTTTCATATACTGCTTCTTGTGGTGCAACTGCATCAACAGATATTTCTTTTTCCCACCAAGTAGATGAAATAAATAATGCGTAATTACTTGCGTCTAATCCTTCATCCGAAAATGCTTGTTGAACATCTTGTGCGATTACACCTGTGTGTGTTCTAGAACTATCCCCTTTTTCTTCTACTGCACTATTGAATTTAAATGTTTTAAATAATTTAGATATTCTTTGAGCAACTGCAATTTCACTAGCAGTTAAAGATTGAATTGATTGTTTTTCGTTTTGGTCAGATGTTTGAATAGTTCCGTTGGTCGCATAGATGTCATCAAAGCGAACAGAAGCATCTCCTAAATCTATTACATTATCTGCTTCAGCTCCAGCACGAAATGGATTTAATCTGTTTGGAGCAAACCTTAATCCTGACGAAGTTCCTGCTCCTTGAATATATACATAACCACTACTGGCACCAATAGTACCTACTTGTGAACCATTTTTTCTTAATTCAAAAATATCACCATCAGTACTTTTTCTGTTACCACTGATAACAACACCATCATCTCTACTAGCTTGAATGTTTCCTTGTGCTTTTATTGTTGTACCAGTAACATTTGCTGATACAGGGTCGAGGTTAGTTGTTCCTATGTATACGTTACCAGAACTATCTATACGCATACGTTCTGAAGCATTAACTCTAACTCTTAAACTGTTATCAGTATGAAAATACGATACTGCACCTACATCAGCATCAGCACTATCTGAGAAATATATATGACCTTCTCCAGTAGTGCTAGAACCTATACTCATTCCAGTAGCAGTTGTATTTTCTATCATTATCATATTAGAATTTGCGTCATTTAATGCACCTGCATCATTTCTTACAATATGTAACTTTGCTTGAGGGGTAGTTGTATTAATACATACATCACCATTACTATCTATACGCATACGCTCTGTAAGTGTACTTGTTCCACTTTGAATAGTGCTAAATGCCATTGTAGAGCCATTTGCTGTTCCTTCAGCATAGCCAGTAATTTCTACATATCTAGCAGATGTTTCTGATAGTCTGATATGACCACCACCAGACTTTAAAACTTCTAGTATTTCATTAGGACTTGTTGTACCAATACCTACATTACCAGAACTAGTAATACGCATTTTTTCTGAAGAATTGTAATAAAATTTCATTGAACCAGATGTTGCATTAATATTTAAACCATTAGATGCACTTGCATCACTACTTAAAGTCATAGAATCAGCTTCATTAACTCCAGTTGATAAACTATTAGCACCATTTAAATATAAACTACCAGTAGCACCATCTGATTGTAGTAGTAAAAATGTTCTTGCCGAACCACCTGTGTTTGTGTTGTTAATTCTAAGGTGCATATCACCATTGACGGAATCTTCTACTTCTAACTTACTCGCAGGACTACTTGTACCAATACCTAATTTACCAGAACTATCTATACGCATAGCTTCTGAAGAAGTAGTTTCTATAATCAACGGTGATGCTTGAAATGTTCCAGAAGAATTAACTGAATCAATGCTAAAATTTCCATTATTACTTTTAATAGCAAATGAACTATTCTCATATGCTACATCCATAAGAATAACTCTAGGTGCTTGAGAAGCACCCACTCTAATATCCCCTTTTACATCTAACATATAACTTGGGTCTGTTGTACCAATACCAATACGATTATCAGCACTATCCACATATAATGTATTTGTATCTACTGTTAGGTCGCCAGAAATAACAGCAGAGGTAATAGGAGAACTTGCACCTAAAGAAGCACCATCGATTGTTCCACCATTGATATCAGGAGTCTGTAAAGGTACGACACCATCATCGACATCAGCAATGTCTGCCATCAACTGACGGATAGCATTGTTTATACCCGCAGGGCTACATCCTTCTGCAATGTCAATACCATTAATAGTGGTATTACTTCCTGCTGTATTTGAATAATCATTAATTCCAGCCATTTACTTTACTTATTCTCCTTTTAAATTGTTATTAAACGCTGTATAATCGTTTAAAGGAACACCTTTTAGTTTATTATACACCATACCTATTTGACTATCTGGTCTTGGGTTGCCAGATTCTATTATTCTTAATCTCGTCTCATCACTAGGAAAATAAGGTATATAAACCCCAGCAAATAAAGACTTCATATCGTCTTTGCTAAAACCAGCATCTTTCAAAGTATTAGCAATATCATCAGTAGATACTCCTAATTCTTTAGCTGCTTGAACATCTAAGTACATCTCTGAGAAATTCTTATATCTAGCTTTTTCAGCATCTAGATAAGAATTAACATAATCTTCCACTGTTTGTGGTGATTGGTTATTAGCAGTTTGTCTAAAGATATATTCAGAATCACTTATAGCTTGTCTTTTATCTCCAGCCATAAAAGGTAATGCTTCTCTAGGATCTATCTTTTGGAAACGAACCCCTAATAAATTAGCTGTTGCCTCTGTTTCTAAGTCATACTCTCTACCACTAGAACCTTTTTCTCCTTTGTAGGCTTTAATTAATTTTTCTATTTGGTTGATTGTTCCAGGTTTAAAAGCATCAGCAAAATGATTGAACATCTTTAAATATCTTTCAATTTTACCATCTTCAGGATTGTATATTCTTCCACCTTCTTTTTTAGAATTTCTAGATATATCTAAAAGTTTTTGAGTAACGATAGACTCACCTAAGAATGGTTCAAAAAATTCTCTCATTGATTCAGTGATAGCCTCAATGGTTATATCACCAAATGCTTTTTCAGCATCTTGTCCAGATTGAACTGCGTTCATTATAGTAATAATTGGTAGTTTAATAATATTGTAAGCGTCTAGATGACCTAAATCAACAGCTGTAAAATTACCATCATCTTCTAAGTTGGTTACTGCTTGATTGCTATTTTGTGACCAAAAAGGAAGAAATCTTCTAATGGCTTTAAATTTATCTTCACTAACATCATTAACAAAATTAAATCCTAGTTCTGCTGTTTTTGTTCCTAGATAACCAAATGCAATATTACCCGCCAATCGTTGAGCACCTCTTGTTTGTAGTCCAGGTGTTTTCAATTCATAAGCAGCTCTTCTAACAGAATGAAAAGTATTTCTTAATATTTCTGATTGGAAAGACACAAAGTTACTGAGAGGTAATCTTCTAATAAATTTAATAGAAGGTGGAACTTTGTCATAAGTCGGCATTGTATTGGTTGTAACTTCTGCCGCTTCTCTTTTCAAATCATCTAAAGATCTTTTAGGAAAGGCTTTTCTTAATGTTGCTAATTCTTTTTCGTAAACAATAATTTTACCAATATCATCAACACCCATATAAACATCGTCAATAGTTTGAACAAGTTTTCCTAATTTAGTTTCACTTAACTTACTCAACCATTCATCCATAGTAGAAAAACCTTGAGCATCTTTTAATAGAGCTTTAATCTCATTTGCTCTAACACTTGTTCTAACAATTCCTAAGTTTAGATATTCTTGATATTTTAAATTAAAAGCATCACTACTTGTGCCAAGTATTTGTTTTCCTATATTCTTAACTGCATTAAAACCAGTCTTACTGAAAGGGTTTAATCCATTAAATCCTACCATTTGGCCCATACCCCAAATGTTTCTAATTTGTGAGATATGATTCCATACTGTTTTAGATTTTTGTGAAAGAGCTTTTAATCCCCAAAATACTTTAAAGGCAGTAGCACCAGAACCATTCCCAAAAGAGACATCTTCTAAGTTATTGATAACTGCTTTAAACTGTGGGGTAGTATGCCAACCATTTAAGGGATTGTATTTGTCAGCAGTGACTTTGGCATAAAAGTTACCACTTGGTTCTTTAAATAAATACTTTCCAGCACCTTCTTTTAAAACAGCATTGAAGTATTCATCAGATGCTAACCATTTACTCATACGATTAACAGTATTCTGTAAATTATATCTAGGATCTTTTACTTCTCCTAAAAAATCTCTAATAGGTTTAGCAATATCTTTTTTTTGTTTAAAAATACTTTTGTCTAACTTAGGAAGAACTCCCCCTAATCCTAAATTGGATGTATCTTCTCCTTTGTCTAATAATTGTTTTAATAAACCTTCTGCTTTATTTCTTGTTAATTTTGGATCTTCTTTAATTAAATAATCAACAGCTCGATTAACAACTTCTGTTTTAGGTTTATAGTTGTTTTGCTCATAGGCTTTATAACTTCTTCTAAGATATGTTCCAATATTACTTTTAAGAGTATCTTTTAATTTTGGATTTAATGATCCACTTTCTAATAAATGATTAGTTAAATCGTCAACTAATTTTCTACTAGATCTTACATCGTCAATAACACCTATAGGTAGATCATCTATGTTTTTTACACCAACAAGAGCGTTATTAACATCGTTTAGTAAATTCTCTTTAATTCTTTTTCTATCTGTCTTAGGAGCATCTTTAATAATTTTATCAATACTCTTTTCTATTTTTTTAGAAAGAGTTTGTGCTCGATAATTATAATCTCTAACAAAAGATTGCATCCTCTCATAGTTTCTTTGCATCTGTGGAGTTTTCATTCCACGTGTTCTAAAGAAGGATAATCCTTTATCTATTGTTTTAAGAATACCATCATCACTAAATTGCCATAAATTTTCAATAGGAGTATCTTTAAGATAAGTACCATCTGTTTTATCAAAACGACTAATGGTTTCTGTATTGTTGTAGTTCCTAAATTTAAGTCTTGGATCTTTTAATTCATTGACAATTTTTGTTTCCATTCTGTCAAGAATACCAGTTGTTTTTAAATTACCTTCGTCAAACTTTTTATTAAGTTCAGTTTTAATCTTATTCTTGTTAGGAGAATCTTTAAATGTAGTCTCTACATAATCATCAATAAGTTTTTTACTTTGTTTATTAAATGCTTTAACTTGTGCTTTTGTATTACCTAATGAAGTAATAGTTGGCCTAGTCATAGACATTTGTTGTGGTAATGTTCCTTCAAACAAAGTAATAAGAGAATCCATTGCTTCTCTTCCTTTTTGTTTATCACCAGTAATGTTGGTAATGGTATCAGAAGCAACACCTGCTATTCCATAAGGGATAGACATCAATGCTCTAACTCCACTGTCAATAATGTCAGAAGCACCCATAATGATATCTCTTCCAGGTATTGACTGAGGAACTGTAGCCTCGTCTAATCCTAGCTCACCTTCCCAAATCATATCCATCGCTTTACTTGTAAAAGTCCAATCAGATTTATAATCATCAGTTGGATCAATACTTCCGTCTCTAACGTACTTAGGATCTAGTTCTAGATTAGGTACAAACTTTTTAGAGAAATCTATTTGTTGTGCATCTGTAGGACTTGTTAAATCATAAGGAGTAATAGGTCTAATTTTATCTACAGGTAAACCATAATAAGCAGCAGCACCTTCTACTGATTTAAAGTCTGGTAATTTAACAGGATCAAATTTATTTGATTGCTCATATAAAGGATGTTGATTAAGAAAATCAATATCTACTTTACCAGATGACTTTAAAGGAATATCTTGTTTTAATTCTTCTTCTTGATTACCTAGAAGATCTTTAGTGGATATTATTTTTTTATCTTGATCTTCAAATAATTGTTGAGTAGATATTGTTTTTGTTTTTTGTTGACCAAATAATTCTGCTGTTGTTGGCATGATTACTCAACTTGTTCCCACTGATCGTTCCCTTTGTACTCATAAGTAATTCCATCTTTTACTGTTGTTTGACCAATAGTGAATGGATCTGTAGATTGGTTATTTTCGTTGCCATCTTTTTGAAGGTCTAATTCTTTTCCTATAATATATAAATTTTTTCCCTCTGATGTTAAATTATCAATTAGGGTTTTATATTCTGTAGTTCCTGGTTCTGGTTTAGTTAACATAGTATCTAATTGATCTTGAACAAAGTCTCTAACAAAAGTACCTTCTGATTTTGTTTTAGTAGAATACATTAAATCAATAACCTCTCCTTCTGAAATACCTTTGGCATTTGCCATATATTGAATTTCTTGTATCTTTGTTGGTGTATTAGTTCCATAATAATCTTTTAATGCAGTATTGTATTCTTCTTTACTAATATTACCTTGTTCCAAGTCATAACTTAGTTTACCTATGGTAGATAAAGGTTTTTCTTTTTCAGTTACATCTTTAATAGCACTATAAACATTTAAACCTTGTAAGGCTCTAGCTAAGTCAGATTGTTGTTTTTCTTGAATGCCACCAGCAGCACCAGTTAAAGCACCTACAGCAGCTTGACCAAATGTAGTAGGAGTTGTTGTATATCCCATGTAAGGTTGTAAGGCTTGGGCAGCACCCAATAAACCAGCTTGTAATTGAGTTTGTTGAGGAGCTAGTAATCCTTTTAATTGTTCAGGTTGAGGTAAGAATTGTAAATATTTTTGTAATATCTCAGGCATTAAAAGAATCCCCCTAATAATCCACCACCGATAGCACCTAATCCAGCACCAACTCCTGGTATTAAACTACCTAAGTAAGCACCACTTGTAGCACCACCTAATAAGTTAGCACCTAAGTTTCTGTAGATAGGTTGTGCAGATACTGTTTGTTGTCCAGCAGGAGCACCAATCGATGCTAAGTATTCTCTTAGTTTAGTGTAAGGTTTTTGTTGTTCAAATTGGAATCGTTGCATTGCATCTGCTAGTGCAGCTTCTTGGAGAGCTTCACGTTGTTGACCAACTTGTTGTAGTCTTGCAATGTCAGCATAATCTTGTTGAGCTAATTGAGGAGCTAATTGAGCAGCTTGTAATTGTCTTGCACGTTCTTGTTGATAGGCACCACCATAGATTTGAGAGGCAATATCACCTAAACTTCTTCCTAATGTTTCTGTCATAGCACCTGATCCATAACGACCAGCTTTAGCAAATTGAGAAGCTATGTCAGATTTGACACCACCCGCAGCTCTCTCATAGGCTTGTTGTAAATAAGGATTGGTTGTTGGATCTAGATATTGACCAGTTAAAATCTTGTTAATTTCAGTTTGAGATGCACCTAATAATGGACTACCTGCCAAAGCTCTTTGTTCTTGTAAACGTAAAGCAGCTTCTGTTTGACCAGAGAATGGCACATAAGTAGCTTCTGGAAAATACTGTGGTACATCAGAACGAAATAATTGTTGTGCTTGTCCTAGAGCTTCTTCATAGTAGGGTTTAACAAACTCTGAAGGTTCTACAGTTGATGTTGTTGCTTGTGTTGTGGGTGTTGATCCTTTACTCATTTTAGTTCCTTTACAAAATATACTGCTTGAGGATTATAGTCTCTCAAAACTTTTGTCCATCCTTTCCTTCCAACAATCTCTAATCGTTGGCATTTATTCTTTTTAGCCCAGTTCTCTACTTTCTCTGTTAGAGGACTCAACCATTCTTCTAAGTTATTTCCCCCAGCAAGAACCCATCTCATGGTTCTCATTTGAGGATAGTCGCAAACTTCAGTCACAAAAGCGGCCTCAACCAGTTTCTCGGTATTATTCCAACTAATCCATAGTTGCATCCGATTATCTTGTATATTGTTAAGTATATCATAAGTTGAGTATGATCCATCTAAAGCTCTCTCTAAATGGGGTACAACTTGTGACCAAATAAACTCTAAATCTTCTACTGGAACTTGGGTAATAACTCTATCCAAAGACTGCATATTTAAATGTTCTTGTAGTAGTATCTGAAGAATGGTTAATGGTTGCTGTTTGTTTATCTATACCAGTAATATACCAACTTTCATTAGCGGCATCACTACTTGTAGGCATTAAGAATATCACACTATTTCCACCAATTCTAGCATCAGACAAAGTTGTTGTGGTACTACTATTGGTTAATGTAATAGATCCTGTGGCATTAATTTTACCATCTAATAATCCATTAACAGCATTAGCTGAAACTCTATTATACTCATCTTGATTATCTGTAAATGTAGGTACTTTAAGAAAGTTCTGTGTCATCGTTTACCTTCAGGTACTAATTCAGCATCAAATCCTAAACAATCTTCAAAGTCTCCTGTAATATTTAATTGCACTTTATGATAACGACCAGTACATCTCATGGGAGCATCACCACTATCTGTTAGGGTTAATGCAGGTTTAAGTGTTTCTGTATTGCCTTGTTTATCAATAGAAGAAGTTTGAACAGTAGTTGTTCCACCACTAACAATAGGGCGAACATTTCTTAAACTAGATCTTCTTCCTTCTAATTCTAATTGGCTGGATAGAAGTGTAGCAGTTCCTGGTGTACCCGAAAAGGTAGCTAATTTTTTATCTGTATTAAAAGCAGATAAGAAGAATCGTGAACCAGCCCAAAAAGGTGAATCTAAAGATAAATTTAAAGCATCAATACTAGCACTAATATTATCTAACTGTTCTAAAGTATAACCAGGAGTTTGTGCTTGACCTAAAATGTAAGTGCTAACACTACCTGTTGACCATCGTTGCGTTACATAGTTATAAATAATAACTTTATCTAACTCTCCAGTTGAACTAGTAGAAGGATAAGCCCAAACAATTAATTGATTACGAGGATCTACAGCACCTGATATTCTATCAGAATAAGCAGTAGATAAATCATTAAAGAAAAACTTGTTTATTTTATTAGCACCAATAGGAACAGAACTTCTACCATTAAACATATAGAATCCATCTTCTGCTAAGAAGTAATACACATTACCTTGTTGAACAACACTACCTGATTTCATTACTCCGATATTCGAATCTACTTTCGTGAACTGAAAGATCAATGGAGTTCCCACGTAATCACCACGATAAATAGCTCGTTCCATAAAAGCAACTAAGTATTCACCACCTTTAATCATTTGGAGTTGACCATGATCTCCGACTAAATCTTGGTAATCAGATTGAGTGGTTTGAGATATAGTAAAATCAGTAGGATCATTAATAGCAGACCAACGTACTCGTTGTGATTGATCTGCATTATATCCTGTTACTAAGAAATCTTTAACAGTAGTAACAAATTTTGTTTGTAAAGAAACTAAATCAGCAAATTCTGTAGATGTACCAATAACATAAGATTGGATATTTTGACCTATAGCAGCAGCTATAATTCTATTACCAAAGATAGTAAAAGACCATTGCCCTAAAGTAGATACAGTATATCCACCTGATTTAGATACATCTGTAAAACTAGAATTATCTAAAAGATATAATTTAGAACTATCCCCTGCTACGACTTTAATAGTACCATCGCTAGATGTTAAAGTAGATAGTCCTTG
>Ga0208899_1002733_pt1 | contig 11626 bp, 7 predicted proteins | sample VirMetDEL_Nov_24_FD_184518 | JGI IMG/M metagenome (GOLD analysis project Ga0208899, IMG submission 184518) | Aqueous microbial communities from the Delaware River and Bay under freshwater to marine salinity gradient to study organic matter... | ecosystem: Environmental > Aquatic > Marine >...
CTGTCTGATTGCTCATGTAGATTTAACCACTCACCATCTGAAGTTTGAATTAATGGAGTAAATGATGTCCCTTGACCTGAATCAGAGAACTGTCTTGTAATTGCTAACAGCTTACCAACATTTTCCTCTCCTGAGAAGTTCTTAGCTAGGTCTTCTTTAACCTTTTTCATGTCTTGAGCAGACATATCGCCAACAATCTCTAATATACCAGATACTTGGAAGCTATTCTCTAATCTAGATAAGTTCCATCTGTTTGTTTTATATCCTATAGCAGCAGCATCCAATGCAGCAATCCATTCAGGGATTCCATAATCACAGAACTCTGGTTCGTATTGCTTAAAATGAAATATTGCTCTCTCAGCACCGTCAATGTTCTGGAACTCTGGATATAAAGGTAACACCTTAGCAAACTTCTTTTTACCTTCATATTGTCTCCAATCTGGGTGTATAATTACGTGCTGTCTATCTTTGTGTATTCTAACTTTAGTAGCATCATGATGGTAGAACTGAGGCTCTCCATTCTTTACTAATACTACTTCTAAATAAGCGTTACCGAAGCTATACCAATCATTAAAGATCTTTTTAAGTACTTTCCTTAAACTTTCTCTCTTATTATTGACTTGCTTGACAAACCTTTCAAGATCTTTGTTTCCTTCTGTTATAAAGCCTCTACCAAGCGAGTAAATAACTTTGTTGTTAAGGATACTTCTGTGCGTTGAAGATCTTCTGTTTAGTATAGCTAATCCTTGAGGGAATAAGTTGTCGTCTCCAAAAGCAACATAGTCTCTTGGGTTGTGATCTACTTTAGACTTCTCCTTAATAGTAGAAGCACTAGTCGTTGATACAACGCTAGACGCAAACTTTACCTCCGTAGAATTATCGTTTAATTGCTTATTTTCCTTCTCCATCTTCTGACTTTTCAGATTCAGCTTTTTTACTTTCTATCTTTTCTACGACCCCTAAACCTGCATCGTACAGATTTTTAAGCTCTTTTTGTGAACATTTCCCTAAAACATATAAACCATCAGGTCTAACCATTTTAAGTCCTTCACATTCTTTTTTTACAACATATTTACTTGCCATAGTATTAAATTTAAAAAGGTAACATAAAAAGGGAGAGCGAACCCTCCCTGTCTATTATGATAATAAAGTTGCGAAAACGTCAACAGACGTAGTGTATGCTTTTGAATCTGACATACAAGATAAAGTAATTGTAGAACCTGAAAGGTCTGTTAAATCTTTACCTGAAGTAGAAGCGTCAGAAGCCATCTTTAATGGTCTTTCCATTTCTAAGTTTTCCGACCATCCTACGATGAAGTCTTCACCGTTAGTAGTTCTAATAGCAGCAACCATTCCGCAAAGGTTTTCACCAAGCTCTTTCATTGCAGCTACAGTAGTAGCGTTTTGTTTTCTGAAGAACATTTCAATTTCTTCTGTGTACTTTAGCGATCCGTTCACTTGCTCACCATTCTCTCTCCACTCAACAGTATCTTGTTCAGCTTGAAACTCATAGAATAAATAAGCACTAGAAGCCATAGTGATAGTGTCAATAACACCACCAGTAGCAGAGATAGTAGTAATCTGATCTACGTTCGCGAAAGCAATCCTTTGTATCCCTCCTGAGTTTGGGTTACAATCTTTTGCTAATCCAGCAGTAATAGCCATAATATTATTATTTAAAAATTATTAGTTAAAAAAGTAAGGAAGGAAGCCGAAGCCTCCCTCCTGACAATGAAAGAATATACTAGTAAGCAGCAACTATGTAGTCTTCATGTACATACTGTGTTCCAGCTTTGTACTCAACTCTTACGTATCTTAATTGGTCTTTCTTTTCATACCAAGATTCGATCTTAGTGTCATCAGAAATAGCATCTGTTCCTACAACTAAGTTTCTAGGAATAGTGAATAAGATTCTGTGAGGTCTTACAGATCCGAAGTCAGCTTCGATATGCTCATCCCACTCTTCTCTCTCTACGATTGGCACACCTCTGAAAGCCTTAACTCTTTCTCCATCTCTTAAAGTGAAGTAAGCAGCATCAGAACCGTTTAATGTTTCGATAGTATCTGTGTAGTTATCGCAAACAGAAGAAGTAACCATAATTCTACCTTCCATCTTGAATAACTTTCTTAAAGTGTTAGGCATTTTAGACCACATTGCTTTGAATGCAGTTAAAGCAGCGTCAGTCTTTAAAGTAGTGTTAGCAACGTTAGCAGTAGTGTTAGCGTTAGAACCAGTTAAATCTCCTGTGATAGCAGCAGAAACAGTAGGATCTTGTTGAGCCATACCTGCAATACCAGCAGTAACGATAATGTCAGCACCAGATGAAGTAACAACTAATTTACCTTCTCTAGCTAAGATTGTAGCAGCGTGAGCTGTTACGAAGTTAGCAGCAGTTGTAGTTAAATTATCATCGAAAGTAGCTAAATAGTCTACTCCGTTGATATTAACGTTACAAGTACCAGAAGTACCAGTTAAAGTAACTGTATCAACTTCTTTTACTGCAACAGTAGTTTGGTAAGTAGAAGAGTTTAAATCTTCATACTGTCCAGCAGGTAAAGCAGCAGAATCGAAGTCGTTAATGATTCTAGTCCAGAATCCAACATACTCTTTGTAGTCTGCATCTAAAGTACCTGTAGGAACTCCAGCAGATCTTGTTTCCTTAGCAGTATCTCCGAAGAAGATTTGTCTTTGGAAGTCTCTTGCGATACCAGCCATGTAGATCTCCATTAAGATCTCCTCGAATAAAGTACCACCGATGTCGTTCTCGTCAACACCTTTTTTCAATAAAGACTCTTTAACGTAGTTTAAGAATGCTTTACCGTTTTGCTCTACTTGAGCTTTCATATCAACAACAGTTAATGTTTTCTGTGTGATAGTAACTCCTGTAGAAGAAGTGAAAGAAGTACCTTGAGCGTAAGCCTTAGTGATCTTCTCTAAATTATCAATGAAATCTAATTTCTCAGAATTCTTGATGTCTAACCTTACCGTAACGATGTCTCTAATATCCGACTGTACGAATAAAGGTTTGATAAAATACTCGCTAATTGACTCTTTGTCGAAACTTAACGAATGTGACATTAAATCAGCCATGTTTCTTAAATTGTTTTGTGTTTAAAAATTATTTTCTTGATCTTTTCTTTGGTTCTGCTTTAGGAGCTTCCTCTTTCGATTCAACTTTCTTAGGTGCAGATCCACCAACCTTTTTTGCTTGGTATTTCTCCTCGAAGTGAGGGAAGTCAGCTTCTGGGATTTCAGCCTCTAACTCCTTACCGTCTTTTACATACTTGATTTTCATAATTGCTCTATTTAGTTTATCCTTTAATATCTTTTAAGAAGTCTTTAAGAACTTTTTGATTCTCGCTTAACTCAACCTCTACAGGGATGATTTGAGGATCTTCAGCACCTTCTACTTCTGTTGGAGCTACATTGAAAGCATCAATCTCAGCTTGTTTAGCTTCTAACTCAGCTTTTAAAGATTTAACCTCTTCTCCAAGCTCTGCTAAAGCGTGAGTGAAATCTGCTTCCTTAGCATCAAACTCTTTCTTTAACTCTTCTTTTTCTTCTTCGAACTTTTCGTTTACTTGCTCTAATGCTTCATTAGATTCCTCAGCAGATAATTCTACTTCAGGAGCTTCCTCATTGTTCTCAACCTCTTGATTCTCAGCAACTTCTGATAATTCAACAGCTTCTTCATTTTTAGTGATACCAAACGATTTTAACACGTCTACCACTTTTTCAGTGAATGATTTTTCCATTTTGTCTTTTTTTGATAATTTGTAATTTTCATATCTATTTAAAAACTGCTCTACAATCTCTGGTTGAGAGTATAATACTTCTAAGACTTCAGGATTACCGTCTAAGAACTCTGTTACCTTTGCAGCAGTTAGATCCTCCGAGAATAATGATTCAGTTGCAGCAGGAGTATCTACTAAGTCAGAAGCGTGTAAAGCAACAATAGAAGTGTACTCTTTAGTGATTACCTCTTCGTTCTCTCCAATCTCTTCTTCAAATCTAGATTCACCTGCTCTGAAAACGATACTGTTTCCGAACATATCTTGGTTATTTCTTGCCATTCCGAATACATAACTATATAAGTCACCTTTAGGAGATTTCTTTGCAACTTCATCCATGTGTAAGTCTGCATAAACCTTATCCTCAACAACTCTGAAGTTCTTGAATCTTCCTAAGTAAGTACCTAAAGCGTCAGAACACATATTAGGGTGACCAAATCTTACTTTGATACCATGCTCTGCATCGTTACCGAATTTAGCTACATCTGAAATAAACTTTGAATCTAAATAAACTCCATGACCTTTTGCAATACCTTCTCTTGCAATAGTCACATTCTTAATTACTCCTGTATGTTCGTCAATAGTGTCTAAACCTGAGTTCGAAAAACATACGTCTGATCTAAATTTCATATTATAATGTATTAAATACTATACACTTATACGTCATTGTGTACTAAAAAGTGTACAGTATAGGTTAAAAAATTTTATAATCTCGCCATAGAGGCTGCATTTTCTACTAATCTACTAGTATCTACTGTATCTTGAGCAACATTCACAACAGGGATAGAACCAAATGCTTCAACTGCTTCCATTAACATTTCACTCATTGTAGGTTGGGATGCAGCAGTTTCAATAGCACCTCTAGATACAGCACCACCATCTGCAAACATCATTGGTCTTGCTCCACCAAAGTTGATAGCATCTAATAATCCTGTTCCTAATCTATCTACTGTTTTTCTTGAGAAGATATACTCTCCACCTTCTGCTTCAAATCCTGCTTGACCTGCAACAGTAAATGGAACTCCACCATCTGAATGAGAATCACCTACAATAGTACCTCCGTCTTGGAATGTCTTAGGTTGGAACTTCTGAGATTGCACAGCAGCCATTTGAGCAATTGCAGATGCAGAAATTAAAGCTATTAATGCAGGTGCTCCAAGTATTAACCCTTCTGCTGGTGCTTTTGCAATTGCAATTGCTGTGTTAATAGCTATATCTGCCATTGCATTGTTTTGCCTAGCTTTAAAAGCCTTCTTAGCTAAAGCATTTTCTTTTTCTAACTGCTTTTCTCTTGCTGCGTCTCTCTTCTCCTGTTGTTTTTCTTCAAAAGCTAAAGTCTGCAATGCGATGAACTTTTCATAATCTGCTTTTGCCTCTTGAGTACCTACAAAGGAGTCTATAGCGTGTTTGTCGTTAATTCTTCTCTTCTCTAACTGCTTATCTTGAGCTTCTGCCATCATTTCATATTCTGCATCATGTTGTTGCTCTAGTTTCATTAACTTATTCATTTGAATAACGTCAAACAGCTCAAACATAGAACCCATAGCATCTTGAAAAGCTCTAACCTCTTCGCCTGTCTCAAATAACGCTTGAGCGTAATCTCCTAAAGATAAAGATATAGTTTGAATCCCTAAATTTACTTCAGGTAATTTCTCTAAAACTTCTTCATTAGCATCGTTAAATTCTAATGCAGCATCTATAGATTCGTTCAATTCTTTGGTAAAGAAATTAAATCCAGAATGTGAATTTATTTTATCTAACTCTCCTACCCAATCTCTAAAGGACTTGTAAACATTATCTACATCTCCATTTAAACTTTTTAGGATTGCTGAAGTTTTCTCAGTATCTTCATTTATCTGTTGCTGAACAGTAACCAACCCTTCGCCTACTTTTCTGTATTTATCAATTTGAAGCTGTAGAGTCATGTATTCTTTATTCTCTTTTTCTAGTTTAGATATTATTTCGGATCTAAATACATCCTCGTTTTGCAGTCTTTCTTGATAGTATTTTAAGGTTTTGTTTTGAAGTGCTGTTCTTTCTGACTCTTCTATTTCAGATAATCTTTTTACTTCTTTTCTTGCATTTTCAAAGTTAAATGCAGAATGTTCTTCAATTAACTTTTTCTGCTCTTCTTGTAGAACTACTATTTGATCTCCTAATGCTTTTCCATGTCTCTTTCTTAAAGACAACTCTTTTTGAGCTTGAGAATCTAGAAGGTTTGCTGTTTCTTCTTCTTGAATTTTTCTAAGTTCTTTTAAATCTAAGCCTTGCTCTTTTGCTAAATTTAACTCTGTTTGATGTCTCCTCTTTAATCTATCTAATGCTAGTTTGTTTGACTTATCTAACTCAGAACTTTGCTCTTGAAGTTGTCTTATAACAGGAGAAACTGCCTCAGTAGCTGCTATATCTGCTGCGAACTCTTTAGCTTCCTGAAGATTTCCTTTAAAGATCTTTAACATTATAGTTAATTGATTAGCAAAGAATTTTTGCAAACCTTCCGTTGAAGATCCCATAGCGATCATTGTATCTTCCCATTCAGACTCTAAAGCCTTGAAGCTCCCCACAACAGAATCTTGAATAATATCTGCCATAGCAGCAGCAGCACCGTTAGCATTTTCTAAAGAACCTCTAAGCTGCTCAACAGAATCAACTCCGTTCAATAGAGTAATAAATGCTGCTTTCGATCTTTCGTCTGTTAATTGAGTTGCGTCTGCTAAATCTATGTTCTTTTCTGACAACTCTCTAAAAGCATGAATTAATCCTTCACTATTACCTACGGTATATCCTAGTTCTTGAGCTAATTTTGATGTAGGATTTGTTAATTGAGACATTAAGTTTTTCAATCCTGTTGCTGCTCTTGTTCCTCTTAAACCTGAGTCTGCTAATTTACCTAACAAAGCAGTTGTTGTTTCTAGATCTACATTTGCAGCACTAGCAATTGGTGCAACAGTCTTCATTGATTGCTTGAAGGCTTCTAAATTTAAAGCAGACGAACTGAAAGACTGAGCCATGACATCGGCTACTCTAGACGCTTCTTCTGCCTCTAAATTAAATCCTCTTATAGTAGAACCAACAACGTCTGCTGCGTTAGCTAGATCCTCTCCTGTTGCTGTTGCTAAATTTAATGTTGCCTCTGTTGCGTTTAAAATCTCTTCCGTAGAAAAACCTAATTTAGAGTAAGCTAATTGAAGTTCACCTACTTCTGTAGCTGTAAACATTGTTCCTAAAGCTAACTCTTTAGCTGACTTCTCTAGCTTAACAAATTGCTTTTCTGTTGCCCCTGAAATTGCTTGAACCTTCTTCATTACAAGCTCAAACTGAGAAGAAACCCTTATAGTCTCAGATATAGTTCTAGCTAATAATTGAAAAGACTTAACGATAACAAATCCTCTTCCAATTGCTAATAAAGTCTTACCTAATCCTAGAAATGATTTATTAGCCTTCTTTCCTTTTTCAGCTACTTTGTCCGTTTCTTTAGTTAGGTTGTTTAAGTTTTTCTCTGCACCAGAGGTAATAACCTTAACCTCTATTAATACTTTTTTATTTGTTCCAGCCATTATAATGTTACTTTAACTATTTCACCATTTACTTCTTCATATATTGGTTCGTAAGAATCATTAACGTCTTCTAATATAACTCCTCCTCCTTCTCTTACTACACCGTCTTTTCCAACAGAGAAAGCAGTGTCTCTATCGTTTTTATTTGTACCTGTACCAACTGCAAACGCTGTATTAGGTTGGGGTTGATTATATTGTCCTACTATCGTTTGGTTCTTACCTGTTGCAATGTTACCTGTCCCCATCACTGCGTTACCACCTCTTACAGAAGCATTACCTCTACTTCTCTGTACAACAGATGGATCTACATTATTACCACCTTGAAATCTCTCTTCAGGGTTTTGATAGATGTCAGGATAGCTCTCAGCAGCTACAACTCCTTTATCGTTAGTCCAAGATGACTTCCTATCTTCTGCTCTAGACTCTGCTTCAGCTTCTTCATCAATAGTAGCTAAACTTGTCTTTGCAGATGAAGCAGGTGCAGGTGATCCGAAAGAACCTATAGACGCTTTCTTTTCTCCTGATCCATTTAAACTTCCTTTATTAGCATCTTTAACAATAGCTCTATCTGAGTTTGATCTAGCTTCCTCTTGTTCTTCAGTTAAGTACTTAGGATCTCCAACAGAACCAGAACCTACATCTACCTTCTCTTCACCTTCTACTCTCCACTCATCTCCGTCTCTATCAAAAAAGATAGGCTGAGTAGTATCAACAGTTCTTTTTCCGTAATCTTCATACTTGATTAACTCTACTGTTGTGGACACGTTGGTAGTAGGTAAATATTGGTTTATAGAGTCTATTATCCAATAACCTTTAATTTCAGCAGGATAGTCAAAGTAAACTATCTGAGATATATCGAATGTTTGAATATCTTTTCTGTCTAATACTAAAGGTATAGTCAATCTAATTCCCTTCTCTATTGTATTGACAGTATTGTCGTAATAGTTTTGAACGAAACCTGCATCACCTGTTTCTGATTGCTCGTAACTTAAAGTCTCACCAATACTTAAACTTGGAGTTTGTGTTCCGAAATCACAAGGTAAAGCATTAGGAATAGTAGTTATCTTAGTGTCGTCATACATAAAGAACCTGTTAGTACCATCTTGCTCAGAATACTTATAAAATAATATTCTAGGCTGTACGTTGTAGTTCTTTGCAGGAGGAACAGAATTAGGAGTATATTCTCTCCATATTCTAGAGACAAATACACCTTTATCTAAGTCATCACCAGCTAATTGCTTGTCAATTAAATGATGAGTATAAGCAAACAGAGGATTCTCCATCTTCTGAATACCTTCTTCAAATCTTGTTCCTATATCTTCTCTGTAAGATCCTAACTGAGTTTCTCCTAATGCATTTAATTCCTTAACATATCCGTCAGCAGCGTCAGTCTTAAATTTGAAGTCTAAGAACCTCTTATAGTAATCTAAATAATCTATTACATATTGCTTCTTAGAATCTATCTTTGAAGTCCAATCAACTGCATCAGTTATATCTCCATAGAAAGATGATCTACTTTTTATCTTTACAGTCTTTGTGTGCCTGTCTGTATCTATCATTAAGTTAAAGGCATGAATACATCCTTTAATATAACTTAGTGTGCTATATCTATCTTCTAGTACGTTTTTAATAGTAATAGTTTGATCCTCTTTAATATCGTATTGAGGAGTTGATTTAAACGAAGAATCTTTAACTCTGCAAAACAATTTATATTCATTAGTTGTTGCACTACCTCCTCTGATCGCTTTAATAACAGGAACTAAAGACTTAAACCTAGAGACTAATTCAACATAAACTTCATCTCCACTTTCTACATCTATTACTCCAGAATCGAAACCTACCTTATTAACAGCTCCTACGTTAGTTGTACCAGCAGCAACAGGTGAAACAATCTCCGACTCCCCTGTATTTCCTGTAGAGCTATTTACTATATATCTCTCTTCACCTCTAACTGTTTTTGTTCCTGATCTTACATGAACTATCCTGAATGTGAAGTCTCCCTCATTAGGGGTTAAAAACCCTCCTTTCGTTGAATCCTTTGCAAAAGCATAGAACTTAGCTTCGTATCTAAACCTAATAGACCTAGTATCTATGGCTACATACTTATCAGTTACAGCACTAAAATTACCTTCTGATGTAGAAGTATTGCCATCTACATCCGTAACAGTATCAAAGTCTATCTGAAAAGGATCGTCCACTCCAGAAACTATCTCTGCTATAGTAGTGTAAAATGTAGCTGAACTTCCATTATTAGTATGAACGAAAACTGTCCCTAATCTATCTCCCGTTAATAAATCTATATAATACTTAGTCCCTGCTTCATCTCCTGTACCATTGCCCCAAGGATCTGAGTTATATCCATATCCAAAGCCAACAATAGACAACATCTTATTATTTGGTGTCTGTAAAGCGTTCCCGAAAGCAGTAGTCATGTGAAAATATGTATTTTCATCTGGAGAAGTGGAAGGTGCTGACGTTAAGAAGTATCTTCTCACATCTCTACCATTAATAACATTACCTGCTTTATTTAAACCAGTTTTTATAGTGTAATCCCCACTAAGCCTTACAGTCTTAGGATATATGTCTTTATATTCTTTTCTTGTTCCGTAAGAAACATGAGTGTCATAATCTGAAGTAGAATTAGCTGTGAATACATCAGTATCAACAGTAGCTTTTTGCATACTCCAGTTATCCCCTGTAAATGGAATAATCACATCGTCCATCAAAGGATTGTTCGTGGAATGAAAGAAATCATTGTCGTCTGTATCTCTCTGTAGGATATATCCCTCAGCTTCAAATGCTTTCTCAAATAAAGTCCTCATAAATATAGCAGGTCTAAACTCTTCAGGTTTAACCTTTCTTGCATATCTCCAAGCACCGTAGTTAATTAATGGAAACACATATCCATCAGTATGTGTATTAGACCAACTAGACTGTATATTAGCCTTACTTAAAGTGATACTTCCCCAATCATAATCTTGAAGAGTCTTATCTTTCATTCCGTTAGTCCAATCGTGAGCATGACCTAGTATGATACATTTAAACTCTCTGTGTCCTCTATCATCTACAACCCCTAGTAATTTAAAATCACCTCTAAATATTGGTAATCCATTAGCTTTTACTACGCAAGGGTTCTTCTTTAATACAGCAAGACTAGTATCTACATAGCTATCAGAACCTATGTTTGAATTATCTAAATGATCTAATGCAGACTTATTATTTTTAGTAGCTGGTATTCTAAATTCTAAAGAATAGTTTGAAGATCTAGATTCAATATCTTTTAAAGTACCTGAAGTAAAATTTAAAGATAAAGGGAACTTTCTGTCTTGAGGGACATCTAGCTCAACTCCTAAATCTACCAACTGTAATTTAATATCCACCATTTTGTCTTCTTGTAGGGTTAGCGTATTGATATGTTATCTTCATAGTAGATAATTCTGCTTCCTCGTCAATGATAACAGTCTTACCTGCTCTAATCTTAATTGGAATATAGTTGTTACCTTCCTCTACATAACACTCATGTCCGTCAAGTAATTCCTCTAACCATATTCTCTCTGCTTCTTTTAAAGATTGAGAATAGATAGTAAATTCAGTCCTTACATCTGAATATAAAACTCTATCTCCTCCTTCATTTACGCTATAAGAAGTATCTAAAGCTCTATTGTAAAAAACATTCTTTACAGAAGTAGATCTATCTCTATTACCTTTAAATGTGAAGTATTCAAATGCTCCTAGTCTATTTAGGAACTTTATTCTTGTATGATCCTCGCAAGTATCGTGATCTAGATTAAATATTAATTTTTCAGATATAGAAGGAGTAGATGGAGGATAACCATTTCCATATAATTGAACTGAGTAAGAACCAACAGTATCATCTATAACAGGAACAGAAGCAGAAGTACCTGTATTATCTACCCAACCACTAGAAGCATTTATATTTCTTGCTCCTATTGCCATGTCAGGTCTTTTACCATTTAATGTCAACTGTTTATATCTAACCTGTAAATTAGTGCCAGTTAAATTTCTACCACTATATTTTTTTACTTCTAAAACAGGATTACTTGTTCTTGTAGTGTATAAACTCAAGTAATAACTATCATCTACTTTTAATTCTCTTGCACCCCTATAGTTAGACAAGAATAACGCTGAAGCTGCTCCTTGAGGAACTACAAAGTTATCAAACTTATCACTAATCTCATCGTGTTGCCAAACTCCATTGATTACATAGAATGTATTAGTGTAAGAAGAACTTGCTCCATCTGCTAACGTACCATCTC
>Ga0208899_1002737_pt1 | contig 11617 bp, 20 predicted proteins | sample VirMetDEL_Nov_24_FD_184518 | JGI IMG/M metagenome (GOLD analysis project Ga0208899, IMG submission 184518) | Aqueous microbial communities from the Delaware River and Bay under freshwater to marine salinity gradient to study organic matter... | ecosystem: Environmental > Aquatic > Marine >...
ATCGTAGCGATCTGAGCCGCCGAGCTGCCAGGTGCTGCCGCATTTGAACGTAATACGCATCTCGCTATCGTTCGTCGCTGCTCTCAATTCGGGCGGAAAAGCAATGTCGATAATGCGCTGCCCTTCCCGGTTAATGCCGTTCCACAGCGCCTTGCGTGATTGTTCTTTTTCGGGGAATAGGTGCCAATAGTTACCTATGTTCCGGTGAGCATCAAAGCAAGTCCACTGCAGGCTTACTGTGTCTTTACCGGCCCGCCTGGGCCAGCACAATATCGCCCTGGTTGCGCCGCCTTCCATTGCCTGCCAGAACGGACGCTGGTACGGGCGCAGCTCAAGCGTCGGAAGGTTTATTTCCGCCATTCTGGCTCACCAGGTTAACCACTAAGCCGCCGTCGCCAGTGTCTAGCTCTGTTGACTGCAGATCGGGTACGCACTTCCTGAGCAATCCTAGAGCCGCTGTCACCTGACTGCTGGTCAATTCCAGATCGTCAAGCACATGATTCTCAAGGCGATTCACAAGCTGACTTGCCCTGATTTTCTCCCTGACGGACTGCTGGTGAAGCTTATTTAATCTCGCTGCCATATATATGTAATTACATATGTAACCATCAAAAAAAAGGAGTATCCTCCTCTCTAGCCCCTAGCTCTGCCCCTAGCCCCTGCCCTGTCCCTCTCCCCGCCCTCCGCTTGCCTAGATAGGGTAATTACCCTAGAGCCGAGGTATTCGTGGTATGGGTGTCGGTAACGCAATCCTAACATAAAACAGCTATATCCGGTCAAGTCATGCAAAAACCACGCTATAAAAGGGTTTGACACGCAAAAATCAGGCTCTAAACTCTGTTCCTGGTTCCTCCCTAGAACCATTTTAGCCCTGTCAGGCATCCACTCGGCCCTCGGTTCCCCAACTCTCAGGCCGGCTTGACAGGGCTTTTTTATGCCTGGATGATGCAAGTCATTGAAATATGGCGTGATTCAGTTCGTGACATTCCCGGCCCGTTTGCTAATATATCCATATTGATTCATCACACACCAGTTGGGGAACTGATATGACCACAATTTTCACGCAAGACGATACGCACAACGGTGGCTTTTATGTAAACCAGAACGTGCGCGGCAAGGTTGCCGGCCATTTCACTATTATTGGTTTTCGGAGCGTAGGCGGGACACGCATTGCCGACATGATCGAACGTTGCCCTAAAACGGGCGACACGATGAAAGGCACCATAAACCTTCCAGTCGATTGTTTGGAAGCGGGCGAATAGCCCGCAACTTAAAGCATTAGCCGTTTGCCGGTATCGGCTTAAACCTAAACCGGCACCCTTTACTCACACTTGAACAGGAACCTTTTGTTATGCCTCTCGATCCTAATATGCCTCTAGATTCGGCTGTCCCTTCCCAATCCAATTACCTGCAGAAGTCCGATGTTGGTGAAACAGGCGCCGACCTGACCATTAAAGCGTTAGACCGCGTCCAGGTTGATGAAAAAGACCCGAACAGCGTCAAGACTGTTATTCACTGGGTGCAGCGTAGTTACAAGCCGCTAGTCTTGAATAAAACCAATAAAAACAGGCTGACGGTCATTCTTAAAGCCACCACTGTGGGCGACCTTATCGGCAAGACGGTAAACGTTTTTAACGACGAAATGGTGGAATTTGGCGGCGAAATAACGGGCGGTATCCGTATCCGCGCAGCGGCTGATCCTGCGCTGACAGAGACAGCGCCGCCGGATGACAGCATACCGTTCTAATAGTATAGAGTCCGTGGGGAGTAAGGCAGGGCGAGCCAGGTAGCAATCGCCATACAGTTAGGCCCGCTGTACTCGGCACAATGGGCCACCTTCTAAAACGTGAATAGGGAACCTTCATGTACTACAACACCACACGCCAGACCGGCGAACAGCTCGAAATCTTTAAGAGCAAAGCCCGCAGCCAGGATGCTGTGATTCTCGAATATATGCGCCTGCAGGACCGGGCGTTAACCCGCGATGAAGTGATCGACGGCTGTATGACAGATACGCCTGTCTCCAGCGTGACGCGCTCCATGAATACGCTGCTTAATAAAGGCGCTATTCTGAAACTGGAAACAATGCGTAAAGGCAAATACGGTCGGCCACAGCATCTGTGGGCCGTTAACCCGAATTATCGATGGGTGCAGAACAATGGATGAAAACACTTATCAACAGGCATTAAGCCAGCAGGAGCAGGAGGAGCAGCAGCAGTTAGCGGAGCTGTTCAAGGATGCCCACGACGTACGCTGCTCCGAGTGTGACCGCGTAATGTTTACCACCGTCGCCGGTCAGGAATACGATCCAGGCGGTATTTGCGGCGACTGCGTTAACCGCTGGCTGCCGCCGGTTAAGCCGGTCGCTGATCCGAACAGTGATTCGCCTATCGTTTCACGTGAAACCCGCGATATTTGGGCGCGTGAAGCGTCCATAGCGTCTAATCCATTCGCAGGAGGTAGGGACTAATGCGCGACTTAATTAGAGAATATGGGGTTAAGAGCTGCCTGGTAGCGTTGGCGCAGACAATTATCGCAGGGTTTTGTATCTACGCCCTGTTGGTCGTGCTGCTGGCGTTAGGCGCGTGACATGGCTAATTTGATAATGCTGTGGCAGCTTGCCTGCTTCCCGAATACCGACAACGGCGACCCGGCCGGACTGTATATCTATCGCGCTCCGCTGGATAACCTAGGGCAATTTGAATGGTACGCGCTCATGATCTGGCCGCAGACTGTGTTCGATCTACCGCCTGACGGTGACGAATACTGTTATAAATGTGAGGCGCATTATCGTGAAGGGTTGGGGCAATGGCGAACCGAACTAACGCCGGTGGATAGGGATTGCCAGGAACGGGCAGGCTGCCATGATTTGTAATTGCGGCGGGGAAACGAAACAGCGCCACGTTACGCGCAATAAAATCAGGGTAGGAACCTGGGAACAGTGCGCGGCCTGCGGCAGAGTCTATATATCGCCCGGTCTGCAAAAGATACTAGACCACGGCGAATTAATACCGCCAGGCTACGGAAAACGAAAACATGCGAAACAAAGCCGCCCGCGACCATTCGAAAGGTGGTAACAAATGAGCGGCCCTTGCTTATGCGGTGACCCCTACTGCCCGTGGTGTGGTGATCCCTCGGCGGGAGCATACGAGGCATTTATCGACAGTCTGGCAGACGAACTGAAGGGACTCACCGAGTCCGAATGCCGACTGTTCGTACTGGCAGGGAAATCTGCCCTAGCGAATGCAAACGAAGCGCACTTCTTCCCGCCCGAACGGGTGGAGTCCGAAGATACTAGATCACGGCGAATTAGTACCGCCAGGTTACGGAAAACGAAAACATGAGAAACAAAGCCGCCCGCGACCATAACGAGCCGGAGATTGTCGACGCGCTGCGGAAGGCGGGTTATTACGTTGTCCCGCTATCTGACGGCGGCGTTCCTGATCTGCTGGTCATCCGCCCAGGATCTATAAACGCTGACCGGCTGCGCGTTGTCACCACGGCCGAACAGGCTCTGGAAGCGGCCCGCGCTGGCATGATTACACTGATTGAGGTTAAACAAGATAATGGTCGACTTACTGCAAAGCAGAAAGAGTTTAGGGAGAGAGCGCTTGGCATACCGGAAGCTGATACTTGAGCGCGACGAACAGAGCGCGACCGCCGACTATACGCACGGCAAAATCTACTACCAGAGCGATGACGATTCGCCGGTCTATATTTGTGAATCGCTAGAGCGCGGCTGGCGCGATAATGTCCCGAATGAGTCCTGCGTACCGCTGGGCACGTATCAGCTCGAACCCTGGCAGCGGCCGAACGGGGATCAGGTCTACATCCTGACCGGCAACGGCTGCTGTATTTCCCCGCGCAACCTGGATCCTGGCAACGGCGTAACCCGCTGGGGCATCCTAATCCACCCTGCGAACAGGTGGAACGAGCTGGAAGGCTGTATAGCGCCCGTTTCCGAATATGCAGGCGACGGGGTAGGGTGGTCATCAAAAGCCGCGCTAGGGCGCATCAGAGCCGCCCTAAACCCTCATTTTAGCTGCTTCGCTGGCAGCAAGATCGAGATAAGGCTCTCTAATGTCATTGAAAATAGAGACTAGGGCAGCCTGTAGCTGTGACGCTTGCGAGCGTGACAATTTGCCAATGGTGCTATGGTTGAATATTCAAACCTCGCCGCACCATGAGGACGATTGCTGCGTAGCGGTTTGTCCTGATTGTATGGATGCGCTGTCGGAGTTTACGCGTCAGCTTATTCAATCCAGCAGCAGTTAGGGTTTTTTACCAGCCGCAACAATGGCCGTCACAGCCGCTACGATTGCCGCTGCCGCGTCCGGTGTCATCGGGATTCCGCTGGTATTCGCCACATAAACAAGCAGCGCGGTAGCTATACCGGCCGCCGTGGTGAGGTTTCCGTCCTGCTGCTCTGTAAAAAAACCGACAATATGCCCGCCGATACGCTTGAAAAATGTTGTCATTTCCCCGCCCTTTTCGCGTTTTCCATTAGTAATTCAATAATTCGATCATGCTGCGCAGTCATGTGGTCGCGCAACTTAGCGTGTTCGTCGCGGTAAATCAGACCCTGGTTGTCAATGGCCTGATTCAGTTCGCGGGTCTGATCCTCTAGCTTATCTTCGAGCCGCATAATTCTTGCCCATAGAAAACGGCTCCAAGCTGCCAGCAAGAACCCGCAAGCGGCGACCATAATATCGATGATATGCCTGTAGTCGTTTTCGGACATTGAAACAGCTTATTGCATACCTACGCCGGTCATAAACCCGGCCGCAATCATTGAGCGTTCCGCCGTTCCGCTGCTCGGGATTCCTACGTCCAGATCGCGGCCCTCTCTGACGATTGCCATAAATTCTTTAATCTCGTCCGTAACGCCTGGTATATCGTCTGCGGCTACAAAAGCGTCGCCGTAATCTCTGTCAAGATTGTTATACATTGTCGCCGGGTTGATCTGATTGCCTTTGCCTAGCGCCGCACCCTGCCTTGCATCACGCCATAAACGATAACGAGCGCGGGCAGCGCGGTATAGTTCTTTTCCTTCTTTGCCCAAAGCAGATTCAATAATGTCGTCTATATTTTCGTTGATAACGCGGGCAACTTCTTTTGTTTCCCATTGCGCGTTGCTTTGCAGTATTTCGGTCATCTTGCTGCGTAAATTCATTACATCTCGACCGTTTAACCGTTGGCCGCTTTGCAGTCTCGCCAATTGGTTAGAGTCAAAAATCAATCCCGAATCAGCCGCCTGATCTATAATTGCCCGCATTTTGTCTTGGTTAAAATTCTCTCCAATGGTTTCGCGCACTTTGTCAAAATCTTGCTGATAGCGACGGCGGGCAGCTAATAGAACAGACTCATCCACGCCTTGCCGGGCACGTTCTACCATTTGATCATCAAGGTCTAATGCGCGGGCAAAGCTCGCGTTCATGCTGCGCTGGTTTATAGCCTTTTGCGCCAAAAGCGGGATATTCAGGCCCGGAACAATCTCTAGGCCACTTTCGACGCGCTTTAATACTTGCCCTGTTGTTGTTGCCTGACCTGCTATGTCGGACGGCCGCCGAATCAATTGTTGCTGCCGATCTGCCTGCTGTATTCTGTCTGCAACCCGGCCAGACATTGATTGACGTACGCCCTTAGTAGCCAGAGAGCCAACGCCAGCGCCTAATGTTGCCGCTTCGGCAATCGCCGGTACCATGCTCGCAACCGGGCTTGTCTGCGCGACTTCTTCCGGAGCTTGAAAAATGCCGAAAGTGCCTATCTCTGCGGCTTCCATTGCTAACGCGCCGATAGAACCCAAGCTAGCTATGTTTTCCAGCCTTTCGTTATTAGGAACCCAGCCGGAGGCGGTCAGCATATACTCCTGACCGTCATCACCCATCATAATTTGTCCGATTTTGGCTCCCATTAGAATATCGGCGTTCCTTTCAACGCTTCCAGGCCCGTCTGCAATTGCGTTTCTTCTTCCACTGTTAGCGTCATTTTAGGATCGCGTATACTGCTTTCATCTGCCGACGGCGGCGTAAATGAGCTAGTCGGAATAACCATTGCCGGTTCAAGCAGTCCCAGTGTTCGCTCGTCCAGACCAATTAGCGCCATTTCTCTGTTGCGCTGTAATGCTTCCTCTAACTTTTGCATTTTTCCTATGGTTAGCGCGTCAAAGCTCATTAACTGATTGAAAAACCCTGTTGGATTGGCCAGGTAGTCATCAATTGCCTGCCTTTCGCCCTCTCTTAAAACAGATTCTTTAGACTCTGACAACGCTTGTATGGGCCGGTAAAGCTCAAACATTGTCGTTTCCAATCGGCCGCGTGTGTCGGCCATAGCCTGCGTTCGCATCTGCGCGGGCGTTGTTGCAGAAATGACATCTGAGACAAATCGAGCATTTCCGATTCCTTTGCTATATGTCGCAACGGCGTTTTTTATTTTGTCAAATTGACCAAAATCTAAACCCGTTCCCCATCTGCCCATCTGCTGCTCGACGGCGGCCAGCTCTGCTTCTGCTTGCTGTCTAGCTACTGCCGGATTAAAAGCCGGGTTTTGCATTGCCTGAAAAGCTGCCTGCGTACCTAGCCCTTCCTGTATCTGAGCAAGGCCCATTGCCACGTTAGGATCAATGCGCGGCTGGTCAGGATTCTGAAAAGCATACTGGGCCGCCAAACCACGCGCAGCGGCGCTGTCTTGCTGCTGTTTTAATTCTGCCGCCCGGCGTTGCAGTTCCTCGTATTCAGCCTGCTGCTGCCGCTTTAGCATAGCTTGGCTAGGCTGCCCCGCAAAACCTGCTGCAAAAGCGGCAAAATTATCTTCCCAAGCCATTAGAATAACCCTCCGCTATCCCTTTGCAGCGTTGTCGGCGGCCCCAGGATCTGACTGTATAGCGACAGCGGCGCGAATCCGCCCGTAAACTGCCCTAAGCCAACGTCAAACAGTCCACCCAGACTGCTGAGGCCCCCAAGCAAACCCTGGGACAGCAAACCGCCACCAGATACGGCCGCCTGTTGAGCGCGTAAGGCATCAGCAGCCTGGATGTCCGTGATCCCCCGCGAAAGCGCCTCACCGAATCGGCCGGCCGCCTGTCCGTAAGCGGGGGCCATTCTGCCGCCACCTAAAGCGCCTACGGACGCAAAGTCCTGACGGATACCCGGCAGCACATCTTCGCGGAATGATCGCCCTAACGCGCTCTGCAGGTCGCCAATCTGCCGCTGAACGAGCTGCGGATTGCCTTGCGCCTGCGCCTGTAGCGATTGCAGGAACGGATTAGAGCCAAGCTGTCCCAATGCTGACTGCCCGAACCCGTACAGCTCCTGCCCTGCCTCCCGGCCAAATGCTGACGCGCCGGGAACGCCTGTCTCTGCTAACGCTCTGCCCGTATTGCGGGTGAAATCAAGATATGGTTGCTGCTTCGGATCGATGTATGTACCGCCGCCGCCGCTAAGACCGCCCATCGCGCCTATGCCGCCCAGAATGTTTCCCGCGCCTTCCCAGAATGCTGGCTTCATCCAAAAGCTCATGTTTAATACCTTCCTGCTCTTTCCAGGTTGACTTCAAAGCCAGTACAGCGCCACGGCTGCACGTTTTCGCCTAAAAATTCAAAGCTCAAAAAACGGCCCTGCGCAAACGTATCAATCTTGCGGCTGCTGCCGATTGTGTAATCTACATAAGGCGACCACGATATTTCGTCGCTTGGCTCCATCTGTGAACCGACGCGGATGCGGATAACGTCGCCCAGGTTGCCCACCATTTTCGGCCATACTTCGCTGACCAGTTTCACGCTGTCAGGATCGCCAAAGTCCAGCGCCTCCCGCTGCAACGTGGTACGCAGATCGCCTACTTCTTGCGTGATACCGTTATCGAACCAGACCAGCTCGTCGTTATCTATGTCGATAGTAACTAGGCCGTCTGTCGCTTCTGAGACATTCCAAGTGTCGTAATTCGCATCAATTGTTATATAGGTGTCTGTAGTGGTGGCATAGGTAGGAAGCGATACAGAGCGCGACACGTTGCCATGTGCTATATGCGGCGTACCGCTGCCGCCCAGCCGTATATCTCTGAAGCTGCTCTGCCCGAATACGTCGACTGTATCCTTAAAGACTGTTGTATCGCTGCCAGCATCCCAAACAAGGCATTTTGTCGGATAAGTGCCGCCCTCGACTACATAGGCGAATATAACTTCGTTTGTATTCGGGCTGACCGTTACAAAGCAACGTTCGTATAGATCGCCGTCACCGTCTGAACCTTGCGCCAGCTCACTAAACAAAGTGCGCCGGGTTGCTCTGTCGACAATTGAGCGTGTGCCGTCTGCCTGGCCGTTAGTCAGGTATATGTCACCGTCACCGAAAACCGCGTGTAATCCCTGCCACTCCGCAACGCAATTAGTGGTCAATGCGCCCTGCGTCCGTAAAAACTGGCGCTGGCCGTAAATAATGTCTGCGTCACCTGTCGGAAATATCGAATATGCGCTGCCTGCCTTATAGACAAGCAAGTTTTCGCCTAACGTTAAGCCGTCAGTAATGCCGCGCCCGGTGTCACCTAGCGACAGGCTGCCCGCATCATTGCCGCTATGCGGTGTCCAGGTTGTGTTATTGCCGTCATCTGGCAACAGGCCCGGCGCTGCTGAAGTCGACCACATAGCAACGCTCGGATATTCCACGCCGCCGCCGATATTGAGCGCAAACAGGTTGAAGCGATGCGCCCGCATGACCTTAGCCGTGTATCCAGACGGCCAGTCGGTCAACGCTTGCACGTTATTTGACGTTGACCTGTCCCAGCTATGCGGAACACCGCGCCAGTTTAAGACCGGGTATCCGTTCAAATCGCAGCCGTTCCAATCTGCCGACGTTGTTCCGCTTGGTGCGTTCGTCGTTGGCGTTAGATCAGTATGTACACCATCTGACGCAGTAACGCCGACACCATTAGCAAAACCATAGAGCCAATAATTTGTCCCTAAAAAAAACGAATTTTGCACAAAAAGCGGGGAGCCTATAACCGCGTTTTCGTCATAGATATACGACCAGCCAGATGTCTGCTCTGCGAATATATCGCGGAACAGCATGTTATCGGCTCGCGTCCAATAATTAGGAGCGACAGCATGAGCCGGAACGTCTGTAGGCGTTACTAGCCCTGTTGGTCTGAATGACGCAATCGGCATTTATGCACCTGGAACAATCTGCACGGTTAAGGTTCCGCCGCTTTTTACGTCGATGTTTTCGTTATTGCTCCCGCCACGCTGCATAAATAATTCCACATACTGACCATCTGTCAGGGACATAACGCGCTCAATAGTCACATGGCTATCGCGGCTGTTGTTGTCCTGTGTATGCTCCAAAGTAGCGCCGATCGCAATTCCGTTACGCTGCAGCGTAATATCCAGGTTAGTGGGATCGCTGTTGCCGTCCCAAGAATACGCGGCGCGGGCTATAACCAGAATCGTTCTGCCGGTGTCGTTAGTTATGCGATTGTTTCCTATGTCTACCGTTAAGCCGGTGGACGCATAAACGCTTGCGGTCAGTTCGTATTTAACGTCTGTCGTTCCAATGCCGCTGTAATTTTGCGCTGTCAAGCTGGCCTGCGCTATCCCCTGCTGCGCGACTTCAAAATTTCCGCTAGTGCTGTTGTATACAAGCGAATCGCCGTCAGCTAAGCCCGTTGTGTCTACGTCGCCCAGGTCGTTAATGTCGTAATCGCCTGCAGCGGGCAAAATTGCCGGGCCGGTGCGCCCGTTAAAGCTGGTTAACTTGTTTGCAACGTCGTTAATCTCTGCCGCTGTCGCGGTTACAATCGCGCTTCCTAGATCAGGAAACTGATTAGTTAGGACGTTCTTAATCCCGCGCAGGTGGTTATCCGCTTGGTTTAACCCGTCAGTACTGGCCGGGTTACTTACGTTCAGATCGTCGATATATAGAAATTGTGTCTCTAAACCCATGCGCTTGCACCGCTCATCTGTGCATTAACGGGCGCAGTTCGCCGTGCGTTAGTGCTGTTAATGCGTTGTATTTCGTTTTCGTATAGCTGCCGGTAACGATCTGCAGCTTCAAAGTCCCTGGCGTATTCATACGCCTGCTGAAGAATCCCGTAATAATAGATATTAGGGTGAGCGTTGCTAATTACGTTCGCATCGCTGTCGCTGTTTAACGGCTGAACGCCAATACGGACGACAACCCGATATTCGATAGACGAAAACGGCGCAACGTATAGTTCGTCGCCCTCGATTGCGTACACCTGGGGATCGCCTGTCTGCCGTATCCAGCGCGTGACCTGTTCGCGGCTGGTAGGCTGCAAGCGCCTCCGGCCGTCTGGGCCGCTGTAACTAACCTCGATTACTCTATAGCCCACATCCAGAACGCCGCTTGCTCGGAACTCTCCCACGCCGAACGGGTTAACAGTCGGCGTTATGTCTAAATCTGCAATTAGGACATTAGCGTCTAGCTCATCGTTAACGCGGGCCGATACTGCCTGCGACCAGACATCCATTAAGCTATCGGTCAGATCAGTGCGATGCGTAACGTCCCTAACGTGCTGCTTTATCTCTGCATAGTTTGGCATTAGACAGCCCCCGCCCGGCGGTATTTCGTCGCCTTTATCGCGCCCATGACCGCACCGGCCAGCACCTTACAGCCTGCAGCGTTTAGGTGGCTAACGTCATACTGGTATCGCGTAAATATCTCTGTTTCGTCGCCAATTAGGCCAACCAGCGGCACGAAAGGAATACCGTTGTCGGCGCAATACTCGGCCAGGTTGTCATTGTGCGTTAATGCTTCGCTGATTTGCGATGCTGTCCAGGTGCTGACAATCGGAACCCCAACCCAGACCGCCTTACTGTTAGCCGACTCAATCGAACCCTGGATAGCCTGCACCGCTGTTAATAGCTGCGCCGCCGTGGTTCCTGCTGCAATATCATTGATTCCGCTGCTACAGATCGCCGTTACGTCTGGATTGTGCGTCGATAGCTCGCTGGCTATACGAGACTGCAACGAGCTGCCGCCGCTAACTGTCGCTAACGGCGTGGCCGCTATGCCTTCGTTATTCCAGCTAATACGAGCGCCTGTAGGCAGATAATTGGGGTATTCGTCCTGCGCCCAGTTCGTCCAGCTATCGCCAGACAGCAACGCGGTAATCGGCCCGATTGCCTCCGGCACTGCAAAGCGCCGGTTCTGCCAGTGCGGAAGAATCCGCGTGATGCCTGGCTGACCTTTGCGGATTATCGCCATTAGTCGACAGCGGTTTGTAGCTTTTCGCTTGCATTTCCAGAGAAATAAGCGCCACAACCCCAAGCGTTATATTCTGGCGTTCCTGCAGGATGCGGATTGTCCCCGATATTTCCTAAACCCGCGTCACGGCCTTCGGCATAAGCGCGGTCAGTTTTGCTGCCCGGAAATACTGGCGGCCGATTGTTTTGACCTGTCGACGGTTTTGTAAAAATTGACTCGTCGACTGCGTGATGTTTGCCTGCCATGTCTACGCCCTCTGTACTCGGAACGGCGCAGCGTCGGCACTGTTCCAGAATTTAATTAGCGCCGGTCTAGCAATCTCTGGATCGTTGCTAAATATCTCTGGGCGCGTTTTCTTTAGTCGCTGGTAGTCAACCAAAGGGATGGAGCCTAAATATCTGCCG
>Ga0208899_1002741_pt1 | contig 11609 bp, 4 predicted proteins | sample VirMetDEL_Nov_24_FD_184518 | JGI IMG/M metagenome (GOLD analysis project Ga0208899, IMG submission 184518) | Aqueous microbial communities from the Delaware River and Bay under freshwater to marine salinity gradient to study organic matter... | ecosystem: Environmental > Aquatic > Marine >...
CTAGAAATGGATATAGTTTCCGAAGAGGAGATGTATTCAAGCCAGTAGGGTTAGTCACCGATGCCAGATTAGCATCTCCAATATCAGAGTTTGAATTGACCGTTCTCGAAACTTATTCCGATAAATTCGCATCTTGGGAATTTGGAGAACTCGATTTCATTGATTCTATCGAAGATTATCAGGATGGTTCTAGACAAACATTCCCATTATTCTATAATGGCGATCTTCTCAGTTTCGAGCAAGACAGTGATTCTAGGATAAACTTGGCAAATTGTCTTCTCATCTTTATCAATGGAATACTTCAAGAACCTGGGATTGCTTATGAATTTGGAGGAGGAACATCCTTTAGATTTACAACACCACCAAAATCTGAAGACAATATTTCAATTTACTTCTATAAAGGAACAAATGTAGATATTGAGGTTGTCACAAATATCTCTGAGACGATAAAAAAAGGAGATATTGTTCAAGTTGTTAAGAGTAATGATTATCCAAATATATCTTCACAAGATAAGAGAACTGTGACGGATTTATCTTTCTCAGATAAATTTGAGACTAATTTATACTCTGGTCCTGGTATCACAACGGTTTACAGACCACTGAGTTGGACAAAACAAAAAGTTGACAAAAAAATAAATGGGGAGATTGTTTCTAAAGCAAGAGATTCAATAGAGTCTTTAATATTCCCCACTGCAAACATAATAGGGGATTTGTCAACTACTGATACCGAAGTATTCATTGATAGTGTTGAGTTGTTTAAGTATGAAGATCCAGATTTAACTTCGTTTGATTGTTTAGTGATTAATGGAATATCAACTGCTTCCATATCAACGGTTACAGGAAATCAGTCTATCGAACTTATATCAAACTTCACAACAATTCAGGGAAACAATGGTTCCGTGGTTGGAATTGCAACAACAAGCACTCCAAATCTTGCTATAGAATTTACCCTCGATTCTTTGGTAGGATCTGATTTGCAAGTTGGATATCCAATTTATATTTTTGATACATTGGTTGGAAATGGAGTTACTTCGATTATTTCTTCAGACACTGAAGTTGTCGGAGTTGGAACTACATATATTGATAATGTTTATAATGTAACTGCATTAGACAACGCCAGTGGAGTTATCACTTGCAGAGTTCATTCTGCATCAGCAATTGTGGGTATCAACACTACAGGATCTTCCAACTATCCTGTGGGAAGATATTCTTGGGGTAGATTATCAAACACATCTGGATTGGTTAGATCTGGAAATCCAATCTCAATTGGAGTAACTGGAAACACCGTATCTGGATTAACAACATATCCTATTATTCAAAGAAGAAATGTTGGAATAAGATCTACAGGCGCTCTCCCCAAACTCTTATAAATATCTAAAAAACTATGTTAATATGGCTGCTGTCGTAACAGATCAATTTAGAATACTGAATGCTAATAATTTTGTCAATTCTGTTTTAGATGATAATAACTCATATTATGTCTTTTTAGGTTTGCCAAATTCATCGGTTGCAGGATTTGGTAGAACATCTACTTGGAGTACTGCATCTAGTGGTCCCCCAAGTCCAACTGATAATTTGCAGTATTTGTATCACTATAGAGATACTGGATTGTTTGGGAAAAGAATTACAAGCACAAATATTAGAAGAGTTGTAAGAAAAGTTCAGTGGACTTCTAATACTGCTTATGATATGTACAGACATGACTATAGTTCTTCTAATTTAACTCCCAACTCTGGAACAAGTAGATTATATGATTCAAATTATTATGTGATTAACAGTGATTTTAGAGTTTATATTTGCATTGACAATGGTTCTTCTAGAACTAATGTAAATGGTGAAAGATCTAAGTTTGAACCAACATCTACAGACTTACAACCATTTTCTGCAGGTTCTGATGGATATTTGTGGAAATATCTATTTTCTATTTCTCCAAGTGACGTAATAAAATTTGATTCCACAGAATATATTGTAGTTCCCAATGACTGGGAAACTTCAACTGATGCTCAAATTCAGTCAGTCCGAGAAGCGGGAGATTCTGAAGTAAATAATAATCAAATCAAAAAAGTTTATATTCAGAATGGCGGCACTGGATACTCTAATGGTACTTATGATATTTTAGGGGACGGAACTGGTGGTAGAGTTTCTGTAACTGTTGATAGTAATGGTACAATTACCTCTACTAACGTTGTTACTGGAGGTAAAGGATATACCTTTGGGATTGTTGATCTCGAAAGAACAGGAACCATTTCGAGTGCAGCAAATTTAATTCCTATTATCCCACCATCTAAAGGTCATGGATACGATATCTATAATGAACTCGGAACGGATAGAGTTTTAGTTTATTCTAGATTTGATGATTCTACCAAAGACTTCCCAGTAGATACTAAATTTGCACAGGTTGGAATAGTAAAAAATCCTAAAGAGTATGCTGGAGTAACTACTTTTACAGGTTCTACTTATTCTGGATTATATGCACTAAAATTAAATGCTGCTTATACAGGAACACCCACTGTTGGAGAGACAGTAACACAAACCCAATCAGCAACAAGTATTGCTAAAGGTTATGTAGCATCTTATGATAGCACCACAAAAGTTCTCAAATATTTTAAAGATAGATCTCTATTCCTCACCAATGGAGTAAATCAAGAGGATAGAACAACCATCGGAGTAAATTCTAAAGTAGTCGAATTTAATAATAGCGATAGTATTACTTTCACTACAGCAACTAGTACTACTGTATCTGCAGGATTTACTGGAAGTTCTGAAAATGGTATTAATTTGGGAATAACTTTTACAGGAGGTCTTTCCAATCCAGAGATAAATAAAAAGACAGGGGACATTATCTATATCGATAATAGACCCGAGGTTGAAAGAAATCTTAGGCAAAAAGAAGACGTTAAAATCATTCTGGAATTCTAAAAAAGATGGCACAAAAAACAGACTTAAATATCAACCCTTATTTTGATGATTTTGATTCGGGTAAAAACTTTTATAAAGTCTTATTTAAGCCAGGATTTCCAGTTCAGGCACGAGAACTGACTACGTTACAATCAATATTACAAAACCAGATTGAATCTTTTGGTAGTTATACTTTTAAAGAGGGGACTGTAGTAATCCCAGGAAATATTGCTTATGATGGTCAATTTTATGCTGTAAAATTAAACTCTACTACTTTTGGAATTGATGTAGCACTCTATATCAAGCAATTTATTGGTAAGAAAATAACAGGACAAACTTCTGGAACTACGGCAACGATTCAATATGTTGCCCTTCCTGACGGCGGAGATGTTGAGGAGACAACAATTTATGTCAAATATGTTGACTCTAATGACAATTACGTTTTTGATCAATTCGAAGATGGAGAGTCTTTATATGCCAATGAAAATGTAACTTATGGAAATACCACAATTAGTGCAGGAACTCCATTCGCATCATTAATCAGTTTAAATGCAACTTCTATTGGATCGGCAGCATCAATAGGAGAAGGAGTATATTTTATTAGAGGATATTTTGCAAATGTTTCCAAGCAAACATTAGTATTAGACTACTATACAAACACTCCATCATATAGAGTTGGATTGTCAATTAAGGAACTTCTTGTTAATGCAAAAGATGATTCTTCTTTGTATGATAATGCAAAAGGATTTACTAATTATGCTGCTCCAGGAGCAGATAGACTTCAAATTAATTTGACTCTGACTAAGAAGTTACTTACTGATACTAATGATACGGATTTTGTAGAACTTCTTAGAGTAGAAGATGGTAAGATAAAAAAAATTGAGAACAAAACTCAACTTAATAGACTTGGAGATTACATTGCAGAAAGGATCTATGAAGAATCTGGTCACTATGCATTAGATAATTTTAAAGTATCATTACATAATTCTCTGAATGATAAATTAGGCAATGATGGTCTATTTTTTGATAATCAATCAACAGATCAGTTAAATGCACCATCAGACGATTTAATGTGTGTTAAAGTTTCTCCTGGAGAAGCTTATGTTGGTGGTTACAATGTTGAGAAAGTTTCCACAACAATTCTTGATGTAGAAAAACCAAGAGATACTGCAACTGTATCGACCGCAAATATTCCCTTTGAGATGGGAAATCTTTTAAGAGTTAATAACGTATCTGGTGCTCCAAAACAAAAAGAATCAATTGATCTTTACAATCAGTCTGCTGGCGGTGGAACCCAAATTGGAGATGCTAGAGTTTATACATTCAATCTAACAGGTTCTGCATATCAAGATGCATCAACTAACTGGGATTTATATCTTTATGACGTTCAGACTTATACATCTCTCACTTTAAATACTCTTGTAGCACCTTTAGGTCTTGTAACTTCTTCTTATATCAAGGGGAAGAGTAGTGGTGCTAGTGGATACGCAGTTTCTTCTGGGTCAGGTAGTACAGTAAGTGTCAGACAAACTTCTGGAACATTTTCTGTTGGAGAGCAACTGATTATTAATGGAATTGATGCTTCTGCCACTGTAGCATCTGTCATCACATATGGTACTAGAGATATTAAGTCAGTCTCTCAATCTGGTGTTTCCGGATTTCCAACGTTCACTGCAGATTCTTTACTAGATTCCGTAGATCTTCCAAATGGAATTGTTGGGGGAACTGTTAGTGGTGGAAATACTTTAGTAAGTCCAGGTAAAGTGTTCACTGGAATTAAAGTTGGCGATATCATCAGATATCAAACAGCATCTGGAGATGAGACTTTTAATAGAGTTACCGCAAATAATACAACATCTCTTACTATCGGTGCCGGACCAACAGTTTCTGGCGTATCTAATGGATCTGTTTCTAATGGAACATATTCTTCGATTAAACTTGGAATTCCTGCTTTGAGAAATCAGGAAAAAGGATACCTCTACGCAAAATTACCCGATTCAAATATCGAATCAGTCAATCTTTCCGGATCTACTTTAAAAATATCGGAACAAATAACTGGAGAAACGACAGATAGTAGTGGTGTTCTAACATTTGATTTATCTTCCATTAGTGGAATTACTAGCGCATTTTTTGATCCATTTGATGAGGAACGTTACTCTGTTCATTATACGGGTGGTGGTATTGGAACTGTAACGTCAGACGCATTTTCAATTAGTGGAAATGTAGTAACTATTAATGGATTGACTGCATCAGAATCCAGTATTGTTGTCAATTCTTCTTTGACTAAAAATGGCATTCAAAGCAAAATAAAGGATTATACAAGAAGTGCTACATTGGATGTAGTTTATTCTAAGTATCAACAGTCCGGTGTTGGTGTTAATACCTCAATTAATGATGGTCTTACATATAATACAAACTATGGATTGAGAGTTCAGGATGAAGAGATTTCATTAAATTGGCCTGATGTAGTAAAAGTTCTTGCTGTTTTTGAATCTTTAGATGAAAATGCTCCAACCTTAGATCAAATTCAGTTTTTTGACACTGCGGTCGTAAGTAATGCTATTATTGGAGAAAATATTGTAAGTTCATCAAGTAATGCAATAGCAAGAGTTGTTGCTAAACCTTCATCCTTAGTATTGTCAGTCGTTTATTTAAATCAAGATAGATTTATTGCTGGAGAAACTGTAACACTTGAGGAATCTAATAGTACTGCACCAATCCAATCTTTGACAAGAGGATCTTATAAGAATATAACTTCATCATTTGTTTTGGATAAGGGGCAAAAGGATCAATATTATGATTATTCAAAACTTATTAGAAGCACTAATACTCCAGTTCCATCCAGAAAATTAAAAGTAGTTTTTGACCATTATACCATTCCTGCTTCAGATAATGGAGATGTATATACTGTTTTAAGTTATGGTAATGATAGGTTTGCTGAAGATATTCCAGCGATTGGACCAAGAAAAATAAGAGCGTCTGATACACTTGATTTTAGACCAAGAGTATCTCAATTTACCGCTACAAATAAATCTCCATTTGATTTTGATTCAAGAACATTTGGAACATTACCAAAACTTATATTAAAACCAAAAGAAAGTTCTTTGATTGGTTATAATTATTACTTACCAAGAATTGATAAAATTTACTTAGATGTTTTTGGCAACTTTATTGTACAGAAAGGAATTTCGGGAATAAATCCAAAAGTACCATCAAATAATAATCCGGATGGTTTGATGGATTTGGGAACTATTTCTCTTCCAGCATATCTTTATGATCCAAATGATGCTGAAATCTCTTTGGTAGATAATAGAAGATATACTATGAGAGATATTGGAAAACTCGAAGATAGAATTGAAAATCTTGAGCGAGTAACATCTCTTTCACTCTTGGAAGTTAATACTCAAACATTACAAGTTCAAGATGCATCTGGAAATAACAGATTTAAGACAGGTTTCTTCGTAGATGACTTTAAGAATAATTCTTTGATTAATTTAGATGTATCCTCAATCGAGGTAAACACCGATACTCAGGAATTAACAACTATTGTTAGTGATAATTCTCTTAAGGGACAAATCGCACCTTCTACTGATATTTCCGATGAGACTTTAGATGTCTCTACTAATTTCAATCTTCTTGACTCAAATGTTCAGAAGACTGGTAGTGCTATTACTCTAAAATATAATAGTATTGGGTGGATTGAACAACCATTAGCAACAAAGGTAGAGAATGTAAACCCATTCCATGTTGTTTCTTATAATGGTTTTGTTAAATTATCTCCTTCCAGCGATAGTTGGGTCAGAACAATTAGACTTGCAGATTCTAATTCTTCAGTTACAAGAAATGTTCCAGATCCAAATCGTAGAGGACAAACTACTACTTCTGTTACTTCGAGAGATGTTATTATTTCTTCTGGAAATGAACAGTACATGCGTTCCAGAAATACACAGTTCTCGGCAAATAATTTAAAACCACTTACAAGGTTCTATCAGTTCTTTGATGGAAATGGTAGTGTAGATTTTATTCCAAAATTACTTGAAGTTGCTAATGATTCTACTTTGGCAAACTATGGATCTATTGGAGTATTTGAGGTAGGAGAAACTGTAATTGGATATAATGATGGAGAATCTGTAATTACTTTTAGATTGGCTTCTGGTAATCATAAAGAAGGATCATTCAATTCTCCATCAAAAACATTTAATATAAATCCATATGCAAAATCAGAAAATCTTTCATCTACATATAGTCAATCAAGCAAAGTTTTGAATGTTGATACTTTTGCACTTTCCGAAGAAGCGCAAGGTAAATATTTTGGATATGTTAAAGTCGGAACAAAACTTGTAGGTCAAACAAGTGGTGCAGTAGCATATGTAAAGGATCTTCGTCTTATTAGTGATAATTATGGCGATCTTTTAGGTTCTTTCTTCTTAAGAAATCCACTTGCAATTCCATCTCCTGCCGTTAGAATTACAACAGGAACAAAAACTTATAAATTAACCAATAGTTCTACCAATTCTGCTCCACTTCCTGGTAGCAAGTTGCAATCAACTGCAGAAACATCTTATAGGTCGGAAGGTAGATTTGAGGTTCGTCAGCGTCAAACAACAAGAGTAACTGCTAATTTCTATGATCCATTAGCACAATCTTTCAGTGTTGGTGGAACTATTGATGCTCCAGATCTTAACGGTCAAAATAATGATGCTAATGGTGCATTCTTAACCGCCGTTGATCTCTTCTTTGCCAACAAACCTTCAGGAAACGATCCAGTAAGAATTGAAGTCAGGACAGTTGAACTTGGAACACCAACCAGAACAATTATTGGAAATCCAGTTACACTAACACCTTCTGAAGTTAATGTATCAACAAATGGGGGGACTGCAACAAGAGTTACTTTTGATTATCCGATTTTCTTAGCACCTGGTCAAGAATATGCGATCGTTGCCGTAGCAGAAACAACGGATGAATATGAATTGTGGATAGCAGAAATGGGTGAGAGAACCGTAAATACCCAGTCTCTTCCAAACGCTGAGGCAGTCATATATTCCAAGCAGTTTGCTCTCGGAAGTCTATTTAAATCTCAAAATGGATCTATTTGGACTGCCAATCAGTATCAAGACTTGAAGTTCAAACTTTATAAGGCAAACTTCACGTCAACAACTGGTACTGCATTCTTCTACAATCCAACTCTAGATGAAAGCAATGGATATGTTCAAACACTGAATAATAATCCAATTACAACTTTACCAAAAACAACAACTCTTGGAATTTCAACCATTTCTGCTGGAGATGGTAATATTGGTATTTTGACAGTTGGGAGAAAAATTGCAGGATCTAATGGGTTTGGATATGGTTATGTTGTTGGGCAAGGAAGTTCCGTTTCTAACGTTAGCATTACTGATGGTGGAGAAAATTATGTGACAGCAACTGATTTAGAAACTACAACTCTTGTTGGAAATGGATCTGGACTTAAATTGAGTATCACAGCAACTAATGGTGTTATTACTGGAATTGCTGGAACAACCGCTACTGGAAATGGTTATCGGGTTGGAGATGTTGTTGGAATTGTTACAACCCTTGGAAGGGATGCAAGAATCTCAATTGATTCTATTACTGGATTAGACACCTTATATCTCTCAAATGTTCAAGGTGAAAAGGGAGCAACGAAGACATTTAAGGTTGGTGCAGCGGTTAGTTACTACAATGATTCTGGAACTATCGTATCTCTCGCAAGCACAACAATCACTGACAGAACATCGGAAGGAAGTGGACTTAATTCTGGAAATTACCTGAGAGTAAATCATTTTGATCATGGAATGTATTCCTCAACAAACAAAGTGATTGTTTCTGGGGTTGAACCAAATGTACCAGCAACTACACTGTCTTCGGATTTGGCAATAGATCAGACAGCAACTATTAGTGTTGCAAGCACTTCTAATTTTACAACTTTTGAGGGTCAAACGGTATCTGGTTCTTATCTTGGATATGTAAAAATCGGTGATGAAATTATTTCTTATAATGCCGTTGGTAGTGGAACGCTTACAATAGCATCAAGATCTGTTGAGGGAATCGTACAACCACATGCCTCTGGGTCTTTAGTTTCTAAGTATGAATTAAATGGCGTATCTCTTAGAAGAATTAATGGAATTACACATGATGTAAGTTCATTAGGTAACGATATTGACCAATACCACATTGCTGTCGATATGTCAACTAATGGATCTGATAGATCTAATGATGGTGATACTTCTGGAGCACCACAATTATCATTCAATTCTGAAGCGTCTCTTGGGGGAGAAAATTGTAAAGCAACAGAAAATATTCAATTTAATGAAATTGTTCCAAATTATGATATTCTTACACCAGGATCTACAACATCGGTAACTGCTTCGGTAAGAACAACAACTGGAAGAAGTGTAAATGGAAGTGAAACTCCTTTCGTTGACAATGGATTTGAAAGTGTAGAAATCAATGAGGTTAACAGACTCAATTCGGTAAGACTTGTAGCTTCTAATATCAATGAAACAACAAAACTTACAACTTTACCAAGAAACAAATCATTCACAACTGGTATTACTCTAAATTCTTCAGATTCCAATCTTTCTCCAATAATTTATACCGATACCGCATTTACGGAATTTAGATTAAATAGATTAAATAATCCAATTTCTGATTATACGGCAGATAATAGAGTTAATTCACTATTATTTGATCCACATGCTGCAGTTTATGTATCAAATACCGTAAATCTTGCTCAACCAGCAACTTCACTAAAGGTAATACTTGCCGCATACAGACATGAATCTGCAGATTTTAGAGTTCTCTATAATTTAATCAGAGCAGATTCTAGCGAAGTTACTCAGGAGTTTGAATTGTTCCCAGGATATGATAACTTAACTATTGGTGCCGACGGAACAATTACTCCAGTCGATTCCTCTAAGAATAGTGGGAGACCTGATACATTTGTTCCAGCAAGTTTAGAAGATCAGTATCTTGAATATGAATTTACTGCAGATAATTTGGATCTCTTTACCGGATACACCATTAAAATTGTAATGTCCGGAACAGATCAATCTCATGCTCCAAGAATTAAAGATCTTAGAACAATAGCATTGAGATGATAAGAGTTGAGGGATATAAAAATCTTTATAGAGATGAAAAAAGTGGTGCCATAGTCAATTGTGACACCACTTCATACAATCAGTATGTAAATTCTTTGAGTTATAAAGAGTTACAAAAACAAGAATTGGATAAAATGAGAGAAGATATTGATGAAATAAAATCTCTACTTAAGGACTTACTAAATAAGAAATAATTTATTAGGCATTCTGCAAATATAAATATCTAAAGGAATACTTTTTAGTTCTAATAATGGCAGTTTATGTATCCAATATTGTAATTGAACAAGGATTCGATTTCGATACTTCCTTTCAATTGGAGGATACTAGATCAAATTCACCTTTAGACCTAACAGATGTGTCAACTGAAGGTCAATTGAGAAAACATTATGGAGCATCTACATCAGTATCTTTTGCAACTACAGTAACGAGTACCGATCAAGGAATTATATCTATCTCACTAACTGCTGCTCAAACAGTTCAGTTAAAAGAAGGAAGATATGTTTTTGATGTGAAACTGACAAATGCTGGTAAAGAGTATAAAGCTGTGGAAGGAGCAGCACTAGTAAGAGCAGGGGTAACTAGGTAATGCCTAACATAAACGACAGAATTGGGTCGCAGAATGTAATTCGTGTATTATCTAATGCTTCTGCACCGCCAACAAGAATAGTCAATCTAACAGACGTAGATGCTACTCTAAAAACTAGAGATGGAATGATTCTTGTATGGAATCTTTCCGATGAAACATTCTACATGACGGATACGATTGATTCGTCATCTTTGATTGCGACTGGTATTGTAACATTCTCCAATACAACCAATTCAACATCAACAACTACTGGTGCAGTAATTGTTAGTGGTGGTGTTGGAATTGCTAAAAATTTAAATGTTGGTGGCGATGCCAAAATAGTCGGAGTCGTAACATTTGGAACGGGTTCTGTAGTTGTTGATGGAACAAACGACGTAATAACCGTTGGGTCTGGAGTAACTATAAGTTCTACGGATGGAATTACAACACCATCTATTAGAATTTTGGGACCATTAACAGCAGAGTCTTTAAATATAAGTGGTGTTTCAACTCTTGCCTCTGCTGGTGGAATTACGACTACAGGTGGAGATTTATATGTTGGTAGTGATTTATTTGTAAAAGATAATTTAAAAGTTAGCGGAACTTCAGAATTTATAGGTGTTGCTACTTTTAGAGGAGGAACAATTAATCTTGGTGATGCCACTAGTGATGATATTAATGTCGGTGGAGAATTTATATCTGATCTTAATCCAAATGATGATGACACATATGATCTTGGTATTGTTGGGAAGCGATGGAGAAATGCAAGATTTTCTGGTCTTGTAACAACAACAGACTTGTATGCTGCTGGAATATCAACATTTATTGGAAATGTTAATATTGATGGTGGAGTTGATGTTGATGGAGACCTAGAGATAGATGATCTCAATGTTTCTGGTCTCTCTACATTTGCTGGCGCTGCAGATTTTAATGGAGATATTGATGTTGATGGTCACACAGAGTTAGACAATCTCAATGTTTCTGGTATTGCAACATTTGCACAAAGTGTTGAGATTACTGGTGACTTA
>Ga0208899_1002749_pt1 | contig 11590 bp, 4 predicted proteins | sample VirMetDEL_Nov_24_FD_184518 | JGI IMG/M metagenome (GOLD analysis project Ga0208899, IMG submission 184518) | Aqueous microbial communities from the Delaware River and Bay under freshwater to marine salinity gradient to study organic matter... | ecosystem: Environmental > Aquatic > Marine >...
CTCCTTGAAGGTTTTCAAGATTGTCTCTGTTGGCTATCTCAACCTTACGAAGCAAGTCCAAGACCTCCTTCTTGGTGTAAAGCTCAGGCGGCAACGCTTGACGGATGAAGTTTCTCATCGCACGCTTCACGGACTGAATGTCTCTCTGACCTTTCAGTCTTTCTCTTACGGCGAACCGAGCACGACGAACCTTGGCCGCCATGTCTTGCGTTGGTCTGATGCCCACGTTCTTTTGTAGTGCAGAAATCAGTTGAGCTTGCTGAGTGGAAAGTCCCTTGCGGAATTTGGTAACGCCCTTCTCTACAAACGTATCGCCTTCCTGCTTGAACTCAGGCTGTGACTCCATGAACTCAATCATGGCGGTCATAATCTCTTGCTCAGTCAGTGGCTTAACACGTCTGCTGTTCTTACGTCTTTCTACTGCTTCGAACTGAGTAATCTTTCCGTTGACCTCGTCACGCTTTGCGTCACGCTTTGCTACGAGGTCACGCCTAAACTCAGCCACCTTGCTACGCATCTCAGTAGAAGACATGGGTGTCTTTCTGCGCTTGTTGTTGCGCTCAAGTTTCGCCTTGTACTTGTCTACCTTCTCCTGAATCTGAGCGTTGGTGTCGTAGGTAGCACGCAATCTTTGAGCAAACTCAACGACCATAGCTTTGATTTCAGCATCGGTCTTGTAGGTGCTGCGAGCATTTCTTCTCTCCAACTTCTTGCGGAAGTTCTCGACCTTCTTGTACAAAGCCTCGCCTGCTCTGATACCACCCTTCATGTTCTTGAACGCATCAGGCAGCTTCTCAAAAGCATCGCGCGATACCTCAAGCGCAGCATCTACCACCTCGGCTTTCATCTTGCGAACGCGAATCAGGTAGTCACGGATGGTGGCATCACGGAAGTTTGCATCTCGCGCTTCTGAGATGATGTCATTCATCGACTTCTGCTGACGACGGGCAGGGCTAAACTCAGTGCTTGCGGGGATAGCTCCCTTTGTCTTCAAGCCCATGCCACGCGCCACACCTGCAGCAAGCTGTGGGGTAGCCTCAACAAGAAGGTCTTGGTTGTCTTTCTTGAAGATAATCTTAGCCGTAGTAGAGAGGTTTCTGTAGCCTCTTTTACTCGGAGGAACAAACCTATCCGAGTCTTTGTCGGTAAACTTTCTTTCAAAGACACCAACGCCTTTCTTTTTGGCGAGCTTTCTGACTCTTTTGTCAGCCTCCTCTTGCAACTCCTCTGCAATGCGTGTTTCGCCGACCGCAAACTCCTGAAGGTTTTCTTGGATGGGGTACAACCCATCGAACAAGAAGTGCTCACCTGTGCTAGGTAGCTTTCCGTTAAACTGCGGGTGGGTAAAGCCCTTGGTTTCCACCTCAGCCATCAACCCTGCTACGTCTGCTGACTTAGGAACGGTCATCTTAAATCCGCCAACCAAGAAGCCACCCTTGTCTTCCTTGAGGTTATTCTCACCAATCAACCTCACATCACCGTACTCCATGAGGAAGTCCTGCAGGTTGAATCCCGCGTCCTTCAACATAGTCTTGTACATAGGTGTAGACTTGTTTGTTCTCGTTTCAGGAGATGCAATAATCATCGCCTTTAGCATCTCACGACGCACATCAAATGTGGTGTCTGCAATCCACTCTTGAGCAAACTCGTTCTCCGTAAACTTTGACGGGTCACGCAACAAGTCAATCAGCTTCTGCTCCGTTTGTTTTTTCTTGAGAGCGTCTCGAATTGTCTTATTCGTTTGCAGGAGCTTGGCGACCTCATCAACCATCAGTTGATATGCAGCACCGTCAGCTTCCTGAAGTTGCTTCAGAGCGCGTCCTAGGTACTTACCACCGTAGTAGTTGCCAATGGTAGCCGATGGGTTCTGAACCATCACCATCACACCAATCACATCACCTGCGTTGAAGTTCTTGGCAATCTTAGCCATCGTCTTCTTTGCGACCTCAGTATCGAGCGAAGCGAATCCGATGTTGCCTGCAAGGTTTTCTTTGAATGCCGTGTATCCAAAGCCACCATCAACACGCTCGTTGTTGCTGTCGAACCCAACCTTGGTAGCATCAGATGTGACGGCAAAAACTCTGCCTCCCACTGATTCCACAAACTCTTGCATGGATACCACAGGTATTTCCTCTACAAAGTCAATACCCTTGAATACATCCTTGTCCTGTCGGGGCTGAGGCTTGCTTGTAGTTTCGGTGGGAGTTACAACCTCACCCTCTGAGTATGGTATCTGCTCAAGCAGCGCAATGTCAGTCTCCTCGATAATCTCACCCTTACGTGTCTTACGTGCAATGGTGTTGAGCAAGTCAACCACACTTTCATCGGTCTTACCAAAGTCAGAACCAAGCTCGATACCAAAGCGACGTGCGATATTTTTAAGGAACTCAACAACCTTAGACTTGGCAGGCTTGGCAAGGGTGCGGTACTCAGAAGACAAGATGCCAACCAACTCAGCCAATCTCTCTTCGTTTTGGAAGTTGGCTTCATAGTTAGCCGCGAAGTCATCAATACGCTTTGCCAAGGCGGAGTCGTCCTTCAGCGTTTTGCGCACGGACATAATCATATTCTCCGCAGCCCTAGCTGCATTCTCATCAGTCTTTACCTTCTCGATAAATACTGCGTGGAAGATTTCGTGAGGCACGCTTGACGCAGTGGCTGACGACAAGTTGACGTGGATGACTTGTTCTTCAGGAATATACTCCGCCCGTCCATCACGTCCCGTAAATCTTAAAAACTCATCGTTGCTTTCGTGAAGCACGATACGCACGTTGGGCAACACCTTTGAGATAGCTCTCGCTCCCAACTTAGCCGTTCTTACAACCCTATCCCTCACCTTTCTTTGGTCAGGAGTAAAGGACACGTCACCCTTTTTATTGAGGCTTAGATTGTCACCAACCCTTTCGGTGGTATCTGTTTCTTCTCCAAAGAACTCTTCGATATCACCCGCCTCTTCTTCCGTAACATCCTCAGACACCTCTTCTTCCTGTGTCTTTGAGGACACGCCTTCTTCAGTGAACTCAGTAATACCCTCTTCCGCTTCTTGTTGAGCTTGCTGTTCAGCGGCGTTCTGCTCAATCATCTCTTCAATCCTCGCATCAATAGCTGCGATACGAGCATCGTTTCTTTTTCTAAGCACGGGTCTAAGACCCTCGTTCTTTGACTGAAGTTTTTGTTGCTCAAGAAGTAACTGAACCACTTCCTTTTGTTGCGCCTCCGTAAAGTCTACAGGCATCTTGCCCTGCTCAATCTGAGGGAGAACGCCAAGCAGTTGGTTCAACTCAGCCTCAGCCTTTTTCGCTTGCTCCAAAGTCATGTCCCCTGCAGCAACCTTTTGCTTCAGCTCTGTGAGGTACATCTTCTTGTAGTTGGAGTCCTTAGAGATTTCCTTGAACAGACTCCATTGCTCATCAGACATCTCTTGGAGCTTGTTGCCTTGCGCCATAGTCGCGGCTGCAGGGATAGTTCCCATGACAAAACCACCAACCATTTCTTGCGCACCTGCATACAATGCATCCACGAAATACTCTGTGAAAGTGTCAGGGGTCTCGAACATCTCCTTCTCTTTGACAGAGTTGTAAATGTCTTTGATGCCTGACTCTGCAATCTCTTGGAAGAAGCCCGTCTCAAACTCGGCAATACCGCCCGCGCCAATAGTAAGCAACCCACGAGCAATCAAGCTCTCTACGTCTTGCTTGATAAATTCACCGAAAGATTTTGCTGTAGTGCTTGACGTAGACTTTCCGATAGCTCTTGCTACCAAGCCATTCAACAACCCTTTTTGCGCAATCACGTTACGGAATCCCAAGGTTTCGAGTGCTCCCACTGCAATGCCAATGGGTACTGTCACCATGCGCTTTTCGTCCTCGCTTACGCCGTCAAACTCAGGGCTGCCCTCCATCTCATCATACACCGCTTCTGACGCAAGAGCATACATCTGCGCTGTGCGTTGCGCCCATCCTGCCGGGCCTGCTCCACCGAGCATCGCGGGAAGTGACTCAGCCAATCCCAAGATTGCTCCGCCCCAAAACCCTTCGGACTGCATCTTTTCGTACTGCTCCGTGGTGTTGTCAGAGGTCATCAACTCACGCACACCCTTGTCGATGGCATCGACCATACCGAGTTCAGTATCGGTGTTGGCAGCTATTTGTGAGAATGGGTTTCTAAACCTGTCTCCTCCGTAGAGAGTCTGCTTTAGAAATTGGTCTTTGTCCTTGGCGAGGATTTTATCATAGACATCGGGGTGGTTTTGCTTGACATACAAAGCACGACCCCTATCGGTGTCAATGTTTGAGGGAATCTCAACATCATACTGAGAAGCATTAGATGCCACCAAAGCATACTCTTCTTCCTCACCTACAGCAATGTCATAGGTCAGACGACTAACGCCTCTAGCCGTAGCTTTTGCAGTCTTGGATGCCGCACCTAACATGAACTTGTTGAAGACAGCGGTCATAAACTCGCCTTGCTCGCCTTCCATCATGTAGTATTCGCCCGCAACCCTATCGAGTTCAGCTCCGCGTTGTTTGAAGGTTTGCTCCTTTTCAAGCATTTGCTCGTACTGAGCCATGTACTGCTTTTGCATTTGCAAAGCCTGCTCGTACTGAGCCTTCAGTTCGGGATTGTCTCTCAGGTATTCTCTGCTGTAACCTTCAAGCCTTTGGAGTTCTACGGCAAAGTCTGCGTACTCCTCGGTGAATGCCTTTACATCCTTAGCAAAGTTTTCCGTCTGCTCATTAAAGACTTCTACAGTCTTTAGAATCTCTTCTTCATTGTTCGCCACGATGCGTTGACCCGCAATCGCATTAAGTGCAGTATTGTCCGACTTGTTTTCTCTTAAGAATGCCTCTAGCTTTTTCGCTTCAGCCTCATCTTTCATTCCCAAGAAAGTGTCTAAGTCTATCTCAGCTTTTTGCCCATTGCGTGCTGTAACGGTCAATGCATCTCCGATGCCTGTCTCCTCAAACGTGAAGCCATAATCGCCAAACAAGTAGTTTAACTTAGGTACGGCATACTCCTCAGTGCCATCAATCAATTCTGCGTTGACTTCACTCAGAGCATTGTCAAATGGGTCAAAGTCTGCTGACAGTCTTTCTTGGTCAAACAAAGTACCCTCGAACTCGTCAGGTCTTAACTGAGCCAAGCGACGGAAGTCGCCCTGCAAGACTTGGTCACGGGTAATAGTATCAACCTCTTCGCCTTCTCCACCTAAAAACTGTATTACACCAAGCTCTTTTGCTCGGAGCACAGCGGGGTCATTGGGGTCATTGATATCCTGAACCTCAATCGTTTCAAACCCTCCGTCCTCAGTGGGAAAAAGAGTAGGAATAAGGTATTGATTGTCCGGCCCTGTAGAAACAAGCTGCGGGTCTACGCCTTCAGGGTATACACCTGCCAAAGCCCGCGAAGTTTCAATCGCTTTATTGGTGATTTGAAGCTCTTCAGGCTGTGTGTCATCCGCTGTCTTAACCTCAAAGGCAGCCGTGTTAATCTCTTGTAAGTCCGACAAACCATCGTCCGATGGCAAGCCCGTATCTTCTTTTTTTTTTAGCGGGCTGTACTTTTGGTCAAACTCTTCGCGAGACTTGGTGAAAAGTCCATCGCGAGAAACCACATCGAACACCTTTTGTCTGTACGATGGGTCTTCGTACTGAACCTGAAACTCCTCAAACGATTTGGTGTAGTAACCATCTCGCGACAGAGCGTCGTATAGCTTTTGAAGTTCGTCCATATTAGTCTAGTTCGCCTGTTCTACCCGCACCTGTTCCTCTCAAGTATGCTTCAGCAGTAGCTTTGGTAAGTTGTCCGTTAATGAAAGCCCTCAACGCTGCTGCTTGCTTTGCAGACTCAGCAGCATCTTCGTTGGTATTGACCGTAATGGTTGCCCCTGTCTCAGGGTTTGTAATCGTTATGTCATTGCCAAGTGTAGCAGTTGTGACAGTTAACCCTAATGGAGCAACAATAGCTTCAATGTCAGCCTTCACATCAGTATTTGTTTGGTCGAAGAAGAACTCGTCCTTAACTGCGGTAGCCGTGCGTCGAGCCACCTCCTCGACCGGGTCAACTTCAGGTGTTGGCCCCTCTCTTCGAGCCTCGAACGTAATCGTCTGACCTTGCTCATCGGTGAAGCCACCAAACTCAGCGTCTTGTGGGAACCTTCCTGCCGCCCTTGTCGCGTCATCAATATCCGCAATGCCGTGCAGCTCGACACCGACTCTAATCCAATCATCTTGCGTTGGATTCTCAGGGATAGCAATAGTTCTGTTCTTGGAAGGATTGGTATACACAAACTCAACCTGCTTGTCGCTAACCTTAATGTCAATCAAGCCGCTGTCAACAGCTTTCTGTGAGGAGAGGAGAGCATCAAGTGATGCTTGCTTTTGTTCGCCTTCCTTGTAATACAACTCTGACCACACGCCAACCAAGTCTTGAGCCTGCTGTTGGCTTGCCGCTGTTTTTTCTTGCTGCGCTGTCGGACGAGTAAAGTCTGCTACAGGTGTAACCTGACCAATCTCTCTGTCGAGCTTGTTACGCAGGCTGTCACGAATGGCTTGAGCTACTGCCTCTTCCTGTTCAGGAGTGTATTCAGCAATAAGCTGTCCCGTCTTCGGGTCTTTTCTCAAGAGGATTTCATTCTCCGCCCGCTCTTCGTTAAACGTAAACGTATACTCCTCACCGTTGGGAGCAAAGCTCATGCTGTTGGTTAGGATAGATGAGGTGTTAGACCACACGCTCATAATGTCTTGCACGAATCGGTCTTCACCCGCTGTGTAGACATTGAGTTCGGCTTCATATTTAATGGCATCAGCCTCGCTCATGCCCAAATCCATAAGCTCTTGCTTAGTGAATCCCTTAAAGAATGGGTCAGATGTTTTAGTGATAAGACCCTTGGCAAGTTCGCTTCCGTAAGTTCTTGAGATGGTATCCCACGTTCCAACACTACCCGCAAACTCTGTGGTTGCTGCGTCAAGGTCGTACTTGTCGTAGCGACGAGCAAGGAGATTTTGCAATGACGTAACGCTGCGAACCTTGTTGGGGTCGTTGATGATTTTGCCATTCTCATCCACATCAGCCACACTAAGCATTCCTGTTTCAGGGTTAACGACAACTGATGTCTGTTGGAAGTTCCCGAAGTTCTCCAACTCAGCCATAGCCCACTGCTCCAAGTCCTGAGACTCTCCGTTCTCAAACCTGTCCATGCGCTCTTTGAACTCCTTATTGTACTCTCCAAACACATTTATCAAGCCGTCCGTTCCATCGACAAGGTTCTGACGCATGACGGTGTAGTCACGAGGATTCAATGCTCCTGACTTCAGCATCCTGTCCTGCATCAACATCTGCTGCTGCATCTCTCCTGCAGCGTTAAGCCACCACTGATTCGCGGTGGCACTCTGACCCTGCTCTACATCGTTGAGGGTTTGCTGATACTGCCGAGAGGCTTCGTCAATCGCGGCCTTCTTTTCTTCACGAACGCGGGCCTCCTCAGTGAGCATGTCACTGAAGTTCTTGCCAACCTCAGCCCAATTGATTTGGGTTTCTGCAGCAGTAGGCTGCGCCTTAAAGTAAGTCTTTGCCATTATTGTCCTGTTACAGTTGTGCCGCTACCGATGTTGTAGAAAGAACCCATACCACCCGGCATCAAGTTCGCATAGTAATCAGCGTTGAACAACAACCCTCTCTGCTGAGGTGTAAGGCTTTTTTCAAAAGCCTTAAAATCTCTTCGCTCCATTGCCCCTACTGCGTCTAAATCTGCTTGGGTAAGGTTTGCTTTTTGAAGAGTTTCCGCATCGAAGCCTGTCGATGTAAGAGCAGCCTGTCTAGCACCCGCTCCTTGCTTTTGATACAGCGGAACGAGTGACAGAGCTGACTGAGCTGTTTGTCCGACACCCTCAATTCCTGACTGAATGGCCTGCGCTCTCGCCCTTGCTGCGTCAGCCGCAGCCATCTGTGCGCCCTCAGCCTCAGCGAGGTCAAGGTTGACACCAATATCTCTCAAGCGGCTTGCTTCCTCAGCCGTGGCAGCCTCAAGGTTAAACAGGTCTTCAGCCATCTTGGTGCGCTGTTGTGCCTGTGCCTCTGAAGCCACCTGCTGAACCTGACCTGCCGTGGCAGCTACGCCACGCTGAGAACCTTCAACGGCAGCCTGCGTAGCCTGTGCTGTTCCAACATTGATGGCCTCCATCTCGCGCTCGTATGCTTCGAGCGGGATAGACAGCGACTCCATGTAGTTCTTTTCAAGAGACCTTCGTGCGCTTGCCATCTTTTTAGCGGCTTCGCGCTCGGCCTTACGCTGTGCTTTCTTCTGCTTGCCTGCTTGAATGAAAGATGCAGTTGTAGTACCTGCTGCAATAGCGGTACTTCCAATGGCTGCTAATGTTGCAGCCGACAATCCAAATGCTACTCCTGCCATAGTAGTTTTATTTCTTCTACTACGCTCTCAGGGAGGTCGTAGAAATTGTTAGTGTAAACGTCAGCCTCCGCCTCTTCAAAGGTCTGTGCATCTGTCTTGTATACGCAGCACCAATCGGTGTCTTCGTGGATGTACAGAACCCTTTGAGTTCCTATCTGAGTAAAGATTTTGTGAGGTGCTTCGATGGTAACTACTTCGCCTTCATCAGTTAGATAAGAAACCTTACCCTTCAACAAAAAAGAAGGATGCTGTTGCCTATGAATCATACTGATAACCAAAGAGCCTGCGGGCATGTGAATCTCCCTCGTGTAAAGGCCGCCTTCAATGTGTTGTTTCAGCGGAAAAACCTTTTTCATTTCTTCAGACTGAGGGTCTCCTGCTGTATGTGACATTGCTCCCTCGATGTCTTTGAGTTGATTCTCAAACTCCGCAATTTTTTCCCACATAACACCCCTGCGAAGAGGAATGTCTGCAATCAATTGAATTGGTAGAGTTTCTTCACTCATACCCACAAAGATACTGAATTATCAGGGATAGCTTTTCATTACATCAGACTGCACAGCGAACAGCTCACCCTGTGTCCTTCCGGGGTGCGTAAGGGTTGTCAAAGCATAGTGACCCAACACTCCATGCGACTCAGCAATTTGGTTGCGAGCAAACAAACAATATGTATTTGGAGCGGGTAAACTACCCCCCGTAACAGTGGTGTCAACAACAAGTTGGTTGATACCTGCCTGCGCATTTACGTTGACTGCAGTAATCTGTCCTATCAATATCGGTGTAGACCCTCCCTGATACAGCATATCGCCCACGTTTCCGGGAGTTGTAGGCGTTCCATTGATACCGCTAAGGCTTACTTCTTGTTGGAAGTTTACCACTACGGCTGCGGGGTCGGTTAAGTTTACAGTGCTACATGCGCCAATACCCTGTGCAGAGCGGAGCCTGAAGTTGACGTCTGCGTCTTGGTTTCTGACGAAGGCAAAGAACGTCTGCTCCTTGACCTCGAAGTAATCAGCGGGCATAGCGAATGAGGTCTGAATATCAGTAACCATCTGTGCGGCCCATCTTTCAGCACCCTGCAAAGCCAAGGTCTTGTACAGCTTGTTGTCAAGCGGCTGTGAGTTGAACGGTGTAGTTACCGTGCTGTTGTAAACCGTACCGTAGAAGTTGTTCCTCTCCGTGTTGGTGCTGTGCCTGTACAAATTACCGCCTGAGAACGTATAAAAGTGGCTGTTCATGCCCACCATATAGTCGGGCACGTAGCTGTAGAACGAAGGCCATCCTTGGATGCGTCCGTCCGTGTCGTATGTCAGGGTGTAATTAGCTAATGGTACAGGCATATCTGTTCTTTTGGTGTGTCTTCAAGGACACGATTACGGGCATGTTCCTACTTGTGTTACAATACCATTCACCCCAACAGTAAAGAATCCACCGTTAGTTGTTCCGTCATCGTAGGCATAAAATCCTTGCGCAAGAACCCCTGCGGCTTCGTCATCACCAAAAGCAAAGCTGTGCAGTTGAGGGTCACCGCCAACTGAACCGTCGGTGTGAACGAAGTACCCAACGTTGATAAGCACTCCTCCGCATGCTGAGGCTTGGTCGGGTGACCTACGTCCAATACTGATTCCTGTTATTCTTTGGGGACATTCAATCGTCGCCTCAAGCGTTGTGCCTCCACCACATGGAGCAAGCATCTCTAACTTGACATTATTTGGTGAAGTGTTAGGCTTGTTAATCACCATAACCATATTGCCGATGTTAGGCGAAACCTGCATCGCGTTTGCAGGTATGGTGAAAGACGTAGACCCACTAGACGAAACCCAACTGTTTCCGTTTGCTACAAAGTTGTCAGCGTTGACTACACCGGGAACTTGTGGGCATGTCGAAGCGGTTTGGCCTACGATAGTAAAGTCCCCGCTTCCTACTGCCTGACGTTGTCCCGTCACCGCTGCCGAAAGCAGGTTGGTAACAGTCCCGTCGTATGTCGCTCTAATACCCACAGGGCTACTAGGCGCAGGGAACGAAATAACTATAGCTCCCTGAGCAGCACCCACAAGGCAATCCCACACACCGTATGCTTCCTTAGAGAACAGACCTGATACAGGGTTTCTTCCACAGCCGGGCGTGCAAGCAGCACACGTCGAAGGTGGTGATAGAGTAGCAGTAGAGCCTGATGTTGTTTGGAACCTGTAGATACCAATGCCACCCGCATTAGCATCAGAGTAGTACCCTGTAGGTGCGGGCGTAGTAAGCGCAGCATCGGTGTAGATGGTGGTTGCTCCCGCAAGGTCAGGCGCATCAAGATAAACGGTTACCACTGTTCTGCAGCAGCACGCAAGCTCAGGCTTGCTACCGTCGTAGCAGAGATTTGTCGCACCCGATGCCTGACGGTAGTCGTAAACGAGGTACAGATTGTCTCTTGTCGATGACGCAAGGTTGGTGAAGCTACCGAAGGTGTACGGTAAGCCGATGCCTGATGTTGGAATCAAACCACCGAAACCTGCAGGTGGGCTTGCAATAGCCGCAAGGAGACTGTTGATGCCTGCTTGCGTATTGGCATAGCTAACATTGGTTCTCAAGAATGAGAACTGTGTTCCCGGCTGCGTCACATACGTGTCCGAGCCAAACCTGTTTCCGGCCATAGTAACGGTAGACCCTCCGCTTGGAATAAATCCACTGCCCTTCAGACCCGTAAAGATGTCGTACTGACTAACCACAGGTGCGATGCCTGAGTTACTGAACGTAACCTGCGTAGAAGATGTAGGCGACGTGTACGTGCCCTGTCCAAAGGAGAACTCGTTGTGGATGAGTTCACCTGCATCAGACGCGCTTGTCAAGCATACCTGAATGACGTTGAGGGTCTCTGCGTCAGGACACTTAACGGTAATAAGCACCGTGCCGTTAGACCCCGCGCCACCGACAGTCAAAATGCCTGTTGTAGGAGTGGGGTTGGGCTTGGGAACAGTAAGCGTGCTGATGGTTGGCGAAGACTGCGACCCTGTAGTATAGGTAACACCGTCGTACTGAAATCTCAGGTCATTAAAGTTGCCCGTGCCTACAAACTGATAGGTGATAACAACGTCTCCCGTGGTAGTACCAAGGTCGTAGGTCGCAGTAGCAGTTACACCGCTATCCACGTTGAATGTTTGTGACGTACCGCAAGGAAGCTCCTTTTTTTCT
>Ga0208899_1002755_pt1 | contig 11578 bp, 16 predicted proteins | sample VirMetDEL_Nov_24_FD_184518 | JGI IMG/M metagenome (GOLD analysis project Ga0208899, IMG submission 184518) | Aqueous microbial communities from the Delaware River and Bay under freshwater to marine salinity gradient to study organic matter... | ecosystem: Environmental > Aquatic > Marine >...
TTAATTAATATATTTTCTGACATCTGTAAAATTCCATTTTTTTGTATCCGTTCATTTTTAATCGGTTTATGTCATTATACAACAAACCTATCTTATTTATAAAATGATAACATCCGTTATCTAACCATATCCCAACATGGTGCATTTTATTATTTTTTGAAAGCAATACAATACAATTATCTTCTGGAACGTTTATTTTTTTCCAACATTCAACGTTTTCTTTTTCGTTTTGTATCACATGAACAATAGATTTATATTTTTCTACGTTTACATAATCAATTTTAAAATCAAAATTAAATTTTTTTTTATAAAACTTTTTTACAAAATCAAAACAATTATTGCAATTTAAAAAATAATTATCAAATAAATTAATATTTTTCATTGACTAATAATCAAATTCTGAAATGTATTATCATATTTTACATTGGGAAATTTTGCGTTATTTAAGTTTAAAAAAACGGCTTGTCCTGATATAGAATAATTATCTACACTCACATTTTTAAGAAATAACTTGGTAGGGTCTGCCTGTGGTGTTGTCGTATCACTAGCTAAATATACTCTATATATCAACTCAATAGGATTATTATTATCATCTAATGACGTGTTTTCAAGCATATCAACAAGGGTAGTATTAACTGCGTCTATGTTAATATTAATATATTGATTACCTTGTGAATTTTTTGAAGGTCCATCAATATTAAAACTATATTTCTGAAATGTTGTTAAAGGTCCACTATTTTCAAGATTAGCAACAAAATCTTCGTTATTTTGAACGATATAATGTGGGCTTGAAAAAGTAGTATGATTAAATTGCAACGTATGCAATATAATATCATTACCTGAACTTACATAATTTTCTTTCAGAGTTTCCGTTGTCATAACTTTTTTATTAGCCTAAGTTTATTTTGCCAGTTGGATTTACCATTTTATGCAATTCTTGAATTGCTTTTAATAGTAAAGGAATCATTTCTACATATGATAATGTCAATGTTCCATCGCTTCTTTTTTGCACTAAACTTGGAAATATTTTTTCAACATCTTGAGCAATAAAACCAAAATAGTCTTTTGTATCACTTTCATTTTTAAAATTAAATTTTTTACTTTCTAATTTCAACAATTTTGCAAAAATGTCATCTGAACATTTTTTTATATTTTTTTTTAGATTTTTGTCTGAAGTTGAAACCAAACTACCTGAATAACCTATTGAGCCTGAAACATCTAATGCGTATGAAGGACTATTCAAATTTACCCCCACTCGTTGCTCTTGGCGTACAACCAAAACTGGACTACTCCACGTTGTGCCACCTACTGAGCTACTCGGTGATATTTCAAGCCCATTACCAACTTGATCCTGTGTACTAATTAACCAATTATAATGGGTGCTTTGAGCTTCGGAATGTAAAAATAAACCAGTATTTTCATTTTTGCCAAACTTAGCACTTGCAGTTGTTGAACCACTTGTAACATCAAATTTAGTCATTGGGGACGCATTTCCAATACCTACATATCCGTTTCCATTTATTGAGATATGAGGAATAGTAGAGTTTTGGTGGTTAGCATTAAACTCAAGTCTATTGTCTGTTACTGCACCCCCAGCCCCAGCGTTGAAGTAGATAGCTCCCTTGTTTCCTGTTGAACCATCACTTGAAACTGCCTCAAAAGCTATACATGCGGACTCTCCATAACTCGTGTTTTTAACTAAAAATTGTGATGTCCCGTTAGCTAGTGTATATGCACTTTCAATATGCAATTTTGAGCTTGGACTTGATGTTCCAATTCCTACACTTTCCAAGGCTGTCGTTCCTGACGCTGTCAAATTAGAATTACCTATGTCAATATTTCCAAACGTATTTGTAATTGAACCAGCACTCAAAGCTCCTACGCCTGTAATATTAGTTTGACTTGCTGTTAATATCGTACCTGTAAAATTTCCTGTTACATCTCCTGCTAAATTTGCTATTACTGTATTAAAAATAGCATTACCAGCACTACCACTAATTACTTCACTTCCATTTGTTGCATTTGGCACAAAAGTAAAAGCATTAGCCGATCTATCCCATCCAAAAAATCCAAGTTTTTCACTTGTGTCATAGTATTTAAATTCTATGCCCCTATCTTTTCCATCATTAACCGTTTGTGTGTCTTTTGATAATGTGATTATTGGGTCGGATAACATAGTAACGGTTGAATCAACTTGTGTCGTTGTTCCATTCACAACTAAATCGCCTGTAACAGTTAAGTCATTTAATAATGTTACTGCGTTGGTAGGGTCTATTTGATACGCACCCCAATATCCCGAACTCAAATCTGTTGAAAATGTTCCGGACGTATGAGCAATCACACAAATATAAACAACTGAATTTTCGACAACAATATCTTTTTGTGCGTATGTTGTCGCTGTTGACCAGTTACCCCTTGGATTAACTGCTGTTAATTCAGATATCACACCAGTTAATGATTTAACTGTTCCGTCATCTAGTGTAACCGTGTCATTCACACCACCATTTACAAAACTATCTAGTCTACTTGTGTTAGTAGTAAACTTATCTATTTGAACTTGTGTCGGATTAGCCATTTTTTTAACTCCTTATTTATAAATTTTCAAAAGCGTTGTATAACGTCTCATTTACAGCAACATCAATTTTATCTAAATAATTTGACGCTGTCTCAAAACCTCTTACGCCCCCACCTAATGACGCTATTAAGCCTAACATGACAGTATCATAATTAATGCCTGTGTTAAGCTCGTTACCTTCACATTTACATGTAACAGTGCAAAATTTACCGTTCCATGTATAATTCGGATTTTCGATAAATCTTATTTCATGTGATGATTGAATACTGTCGCCAACTGGCATATTCATGTTAAACCAGTTAAGCCCATAATCTAACTCAAATTTAAAAAAAGCTTGAAAATATGATAAGCTATCTTCATCTAAGATTAATTGAAAATCAAAATTTACTGGTACTTTTGTAAATCGTTTTCTCGCAACTGTAAACCCTGAATCCATTTTAGTGCGTATCAATCTAGCTTCTTCTTGATGTCTTGCATTGCTTACAAGGGGGGAAGGTAAAACAGAATGTGGATAATTTATACTTGTCATGCAAAAGCCCCTTGCCTTGATAATCTATAAGTATTCTCTATCGTTCTAGCCAATGTGCTATCGCCTTGATTGATACCACTTACAATATTATTTTCAATAGTTTTTAAAAAAATATCAATATCAAGATTCCCGTTATTTTCGTTAGACTGAACTGTCGCTGTTTGGTTTTGGGCGTTATGAACTGTAACATTTATTTTTGGTGAATAATTATTATTCATTAACCCTAGTTGATTATTAGGAGTTATATGTCCACCCCTACTGCCTAACTGTAATAACTCTGGTCCATTCTCACCCACTAAATAATTTCCGCCACCAAAAACATCACCGCCTAATGCCCTTGGCGTGAATTGTTGTTTAGATACACCTGCAATTTGACTTGCCATGAAAGCCCCTGCTGTTGCCCCAAAAATACCCCCTACTAATGGTCCACCTATTCCTGTTCCAAAAGTATAAGCATTACCGATCGCTGTCGGTGTTTTCATCGCTAATTGTGCCATACTTAATGCTTTATTGATTTCAAAAGCCTGTTTTGAGTATTGGGAACTTTGAGAAATTAAAGCTCTAAAACTGTTACCTGCATTTTGTATTTCTTCTGCACTTGCTCGTCTATTTTCTTTACCTTCTGAAATTAAAAAACTTTTTTTAACATTGGCTTTATATTCTGCCCATTTAAGAGCAACAAACGATTTTTCTTGTTCAATTTCATTCAATTTTTCTTTTTGTTTTTGTGCTTGTTCCAACTCTTTAGCGTGATATTCACTTTGTAAATTTTGTATTTCATCTAAAAAGCCTTTTGTGAAATCAAGTTTTTTCAAATCTATTGAATTAGTTAATGTTTCTGAAATAGTTTTACCTAAATTTTCAAAGGTTTCTTTTACTTTGTCGTTTTCAGTTTCAACTTTTAAAGCGTCTTGATAGGCTTGTTTTATCCCTAATAATTCATCTTTAGCACCTGAAAAATCAAAATTAAATAATTTTTCTAAGGCTGTAAATAATTTTTGTGACGCTTGGGAAGCCGCTAAAATTTCCTTATAAAATGTTATCACTGAAGTTGCCAACAATAAAAACGGATTAGCTTTATTTATTAATAACATAAGCCCCCTAGTAACCGATAAAGCAACATTTACAGCTAAAATTGAACCATACAAACCAGCAAACGTAACAATAAATTGTTTTAATTTTACGTTTTCGTCCATAAATTTTTTAGATTGCTGATACATTGCTTCAAAAATAAAAGGTAGTTTTTGAGCTTGTTCACCTGCTTTTTGTAAAATACCGCCTAATTTAAGAGTTATACTATTAGTTTCATCAATTTGTGTTAATGCAAGATTAATACCTAATTGAAGTCTTTGGAATCCCCTACTTAACCTCATAGGCATTTGTTCCGCTTGTTTTGTTATTGCTTCCGATTGAGATATTAAAGCGTCAAAAACGTCTTTACTTAATAACTCCCCTTCTCTTTTCATTTGTATAAGTTGTGCCGTAGTAATCCCCATGCCTTCGGCAATGTAATTAAGTGTTAAAGGAACATTTTCTATAACACTATTAAATTCCTCAGCTTGAAATTTACCACTCGTCAAACCTTGCGATAATTGCAACGTAGCGTTTTTCATTTGATCTACACTTGCACCAGAAATCAAACCTAATTCTGAAAAACTTTTGGTTAATGTTAAAAGCTGGGCGTCTGTAGCACTTAAAGTTTCTTTTGCAAAAATAAACCGTTGAAAACTTGACGCTAATGTATCAATTGATGAACCTGTCGTTGCTGATATTTTAGATAATTGCTTAAAAATATACTCTGCTTTTTCTGTTTCGCCTACAACTGCATTAAGCCTATCTTTTAACATCCCCATAGAATCCGCTAACATTAAACCTCGTCTTGCCGTCTCAAGCGTTACAACTGTTGCAAGTGTTGACGCTAATTTTGTAGCTACTGAATTAACCGAATTAAAACTTTTTTGTGTATTGTTTTGGAATTGTTGAACATCTTTAGTAGCGTTTCTTAATCCTGTTGTCTTAACGCCTAATTGATAAAAAACTGTACCTAAATTTAAACTCATTTAATGTTATTTCCTATTTTGTTGTTCATAATGTTTTTCTTGCTTTTTCATTATAACATGTTTTACTTCAAAATAGGCTAACCATTGTACAAATTCGTTATACGGTATATTTTCAATTTCTTCAATTGTTTTTGAAAGTTTTTCGGCTAATTCAAATTTAAGATATTCTCTAGTTACCTGAATATCTAACTCTTTACCGTTTGGACTGATTGTTAATTTGAATTTTTTTTTGCTTCGTCTAAATTTAAATTAGAAAGCTCATTAAATGCTAAAAATAATTCGTCTGTATATCCCCCTGCAACATCATTAGACAACACATCAAAATCAGAATCTTCAAATACTTTTTCATTAGTGTTTGGAACATAACAAGATAATATAATCCCTAATACCTGCAATTTTAACGGATTCGGTAACTGTGTTTTTTCGTCAAGACAATTTGAATAATAATCTGTTTTTTCTTTAAGTGTTAATTGCCTAACCTCAATTTCAACACCATTATATTTAACTATTTTTGAATTAAATTGTGTTTTATTTCCAAGTGTGGCTGATCTTATTTTATCTCTTAAAGTCATAACTTAAACCCCTTTATTTTTTTTTAGTATTATATACTATTCTCTTGAAAATGTCTTTAAAATATTTTTGTTGTCTGTAATTTGAAAACTTAAACTTTCTTCAATAACATTTGACATATCTAAATTTTGATTCGCTGAATCTAAAACATACCATCCTCTATTTCCGTTTCCTGTACTTGGTAAAAATTCAATTACAAGTGAGTTTCCACCTTCTAATATGTCTTGAAAATCTTTTGATAAATCATCAAAACGTGTGCAAGTAATAGTTATATCCTTTTGATTTGGTAATTTTTCTACAAAGCCTTGATTATCAAAACTAGTTACATTAATAATCTGATTAGTTGTGTTTTGCGTTGCTTGGTAAGCACCTGCAATGTTTGCCATTGGGTAATATGCCCCATCCACTGTGATTGTTCCAGTTTTGGACGTTGAAAATGTAACTTTTCCATACATATAATCAATGCTATCAATATCTGAATCGGATATCGCAACTGCATCTTCGTAAAACGTAAATGTAGAATTAAAATTAAATACTTGTTTTGCACTGTCATCTATTTGATATGTATTACCAGTTGTAACCGTCATAGACTCCCCAGTAAAACTTGTAGAAGTACCTGATTTTTTAATATTAGCTTGATATCCGACTGTTGCCATATTTTTTAAGTTGCGTCATCCGCAAAAACTTCGCCTGTTGCCTGAAAACTAGCTGATACAGTTATTTGTGAATTAACGTCTAATGATATGTTAAAATTCTCAACAACAACTTTAAACTTTTTTCCGTTCCCTGCAACATTATCAGGCAAAACTTTAACCCATAATTCGGTTCTATTATCATAACATGACTCAATCGCTGTTAAAGCTGTATCACTAGCTGACCAGTTAGCTTCAACACTACAAGCTGTATCTAATAATCCAACAAGCCGTTGATTAAATCCTGCGTTTGTTGTGTCTGTTACGTCCAGAATGTTTGCTGTTCTGTTAAATGTTCCTGTTGATGATGGAATCTCGTTAAACGTTCCAGTTTTGGACGTTGAAACTGATATTGTGTAATTATAACCTGCTGTTGCCATGTTATCTCCTTTAATTTGTTTACTTTATAATAATAACATTTAATTACAATTAATCAAACTACTAGCTTAATTGCGTTCTATTTTGTGTACCATATTGTGGCTCTGTAATTATATTAAAATTCACAAACTTAATTCTATTATCATTTTTATCAATTTCTAAATTAGTTATGCTTGTACTTGCTTGAATGCCTGTATATTTTGTAGTGTTTTGAGTAAATGCATTTACACCATGTAAAATATCAAAAACTTCTAATAAATTATTGTAACAAGTTTCATCAGTTGTTGCTCTTGATCGTATTTGTATTGTGGGATAATCAAGCAAAAACTTAGGACTAGGCTCGTTCCAGCTCCCTGTTGTATATATTGTAATACAATTAATTGGTGTACTAGGCTCAAAATTAATAAAAATATCAGTTAATACACCTTGTGCAATTAAATAATCTCTTATGTCTTTGGCTGTACTTTTTTGTGTCATAATCTTACTTCATTATTAATTATTTCTTTTATTCTTTCGGTATTTTTTACTATTGCTCTACTTAAAAACTTCGGTCCACCTTCTTTAAAATTAGCTTCCATATTTTCGTGTACATACAATGCATAATTTTGACTATTTCCAATCTCAATTCCAATTTGTCCGCTCTTAGTCATCAACTTTTTTTTGTAAAATCCCTGTCTCAATAAACCTGTGTCTTTAGGCGTTATATCAATAGCGTCTTGTTTAATTACCATATAACATTTAATTAATGCTAGATATGTTAATTTTTCTGTATTTTTAATAAAATTATTTAAATTTTTTATTATTAATTCGTTTTGTCTTGTCTCGTTCATAGATATATTTTATATATAGTTCTACCATTTTTTAAAGCCAATAAATTATCTACCCGCCTAATCACATAAGCATTTATATTTTTTGGATTAGTTTCTGCCGTTGTACCTAAAAAAATATAAGAATCAATTTTTAATTCTGTTTTACAAAATATAATTGAATTAGATATGGCTTCTTTTCCTGTTTTTTGATCTATATAATTTACAGTTTTACTTTCCCATCTTACATTTATTAATGTAGGCGTTAAAAAAGTCTGTTCGCCGTATTCGTTTACGCTATCTTTTTGAAAATATGTTGCTGTTTGTGTGTATGCTGTCATTAATATATATTAATTGACTCAACCACTGCTTTTTTACCACTTGATAACTTGGCAAAACTACCAGTTGAATCTAATAATAAAACTGTTTGACCAAATTGTGTCATTTCTAACCCCTTCCCAAACTCACCAGCCAGTTTATCTGAAGCATCCCCCAGTTTCTGCTCGGTGAGTTGTCGTTCATCGGGATGCATTGCCAATAAGTGTGCTGTTAAATATTTTTCAATTTCAGTTAATAAGTCATCACCTAACCCACTATTTCCCAGCGTATTAGTTACTAATAGATTAGCTGTGGTTATAAATGATGACGTGTCTGTAATGGTATTAAGACTAATAATTTTTTTAACCTCTGTATCGTTGGTTCGTGTCATAATTATTTATCTTTTTTCTTTTTTGACTTTTTAGGTTTTTCTGTTTTTACTTCTGTTTCTAATTGTGTTTCTTCTTTTTCTTTTGACTGTTTTATTTCTATTTCTATTTGTTTATGTTCTTCAATTTTAATCAATTTATTTTCAAAAAGTCTTGAATTTGCTTGTTCTTCAGTCAATTCAATAACAGAGTTTCGGGGGAAAAAATTCCCCCGTCCATCTGTATAATTCGACTGCAATATATATTTATTTGTAGTCATAATTATTTGAATTATGCACCTGTTAAGTATGCTACCCCTGAATTACCGTTATAATCTGATTTCACAATCAATGCCATTGAACCAATAACAGAGAATTGAGATAACATCGGATCAACTTGAGGCAACTCATAAAAAGTAATATCTTGAGCAACTTTAAGTTCAAGTACATCACTTCTCATCTCTACAAGTATACACTCGCCATCCCCTAATCCTGAGCCTAGCTCTACTTTTCTGATTGGAGCAAAAGCTTCAAAACGTTGCTTATATGTTTTTTCGCCTTTGGCTGTTGAGTAGTCATTGTCAATATATCCCCAGTTATCTGGCGAGACATACAATATACAACTGTTTTCAGTAAAACCGTAACCATCAGTTTGCAGCTCTTTAATCATTTCTTGGATATCAGTCATTGGGTTTTCACTCCCGCCACCCCAAGGGGCAACTGCTGTTTTTGTGTTCACTCCGCTTGAATTTCTTAGTCCGTTAAGTTCCATCCCATTAACACTCTTGCCAAAACCATTCCAACATACAGAATTAATTTTTTCAGCTACTTTTCTTGTCGCTAATTCAAGCCCTGTTGTCGGCAATGACATACTACCACGACCTAAAACTGCTTGTATTCGTCGTTGATCTAACTCAAAATCTTTTCGATAAACTGGTACTGGTACACCTGCTTGGTTGAACGTTAAAGCTCCGTTTTGGGAACGTGTAATTCCGTCCATTGACGCTTCTGCTTCTGACATATCAGCCAATTTGTCATATGAAACAATAGTATCACCTAAATTAAGGCTGTTATCAACTAATCCTGCTTCTACACAGTCTTGAACAATTCTTAATTCTTGCTTAGCAACTTTGACAAGCTTATCATCATAAAACTTATAAGCGTCTGTTGGTAGTGTGCTATTAGTTCTCATCTCTGCAAGGTCTAGTTTGCCTTGTTCGTTATAAATAAATTTACTCATTTTTTTTACCTCCTATTTATTAAAATTATAAAATTTCTACTTTAATTCTTGCTTTGGAAGAACCAGCACTATTGTCTACTGCTGACAATGCATAAGCTTGAGTATTAGAGCCGTCTGTGTCTTTTTTGAATCCACCTGCACCGTCAAACTCTAATGGGTCGCCGATAACAATCGCCACTGCTGAAGCCGCTACAAATCCATACACCTCATCGCCTGATTGAGCATAGTTAGCTAGTACATTGTCACCAGTTGCGTAATCGTCATCAATTCCGCCACCTTTTGACGTGTTTTCTACTGCGTATAATAGTGAATTAGTTCCTACTGCTGTGTGTCTAATAAAATCGCCATCACTAGCTCTCTCAATGAAATCGCCCGGTGTAATAGCTCCCTGAGCTTTTCCTTCCTTTCTAAAAGGTTTACCGTTAGTTTTCAAACAAATTGTTTCTGCCATTATATATCCTCCTGTAATGAACCAATTAATCCCTTTGGCTCGTATTTTTCTTCAACCTTATTAATGCTTACGCCATTACCACTGTAATTTTTTGGTTTAACAACGTCATTAATTTTTTGTAAAACATTAAACGAAAATGTGCTAACTTCTTCTTCTGTTAAAGTTGTATTTTCAATTAATGATTTTTTTAATTCTTCTTTTTTACCGTCAAACTCTTTTAACTGATTTTCAATAAATTCTTTTTTTTCATTGTCAATTAAAGAATTTTCAACTAATTCAGTTTTTTCTTCTTCTGCTTCTGGTTCTGTTTGTGTTTCTGTTTCTGTTTCTTCTTTTTTAACTTCTTCTTCACCAACTTCATTGGTTTTTATTTTACTTTCATTATCCATATACATACCTCCTTTATTTTTTTTAACATAATTAGTTTTTTGGACTACTTCAATGGCGTCATCTCCTAATAAGTATTGATCTTTTTCAATGTCATATTTATATGACTGTTTATAAATTTTTCTATCGTTATTTTTCTCAAAAATTACAACATCGTCATACATATCCATTATATATATATGGTCTTGATACATTTTAGACAATTCATTATAAATTTTTTTTTGAATTTCTTTATGCGAATAATTGTCTAAATATTTTTTTAAATTAATAACTTTCAAAGCTTCTTTGACCTTTTCAACTAAATTATTTTTATTTTCATTTTCATAATCGTTATGTTGACATCGGCAAGATGATAAACTGTCGTCACATTTACAGTCATTTTCAATACCTGCACCGCAACCATCGCCAATTGAACAAGCTCCTATCTCATTCGGTAATAATGCCAAATGATCTGGTCTTATATGTCGTACAATACCTTTATATTTTTCATCCTTATATTCACCGCTAACATTCTCAATATTACAGTATAAACCTGTTGATACTTCCATTATTTCCCCATTCTCAAATTTTTCTATTATATATTCAGCATTTAATTTTTTAACTTTTTCAATATTAATATATAAATTACCTTTCAATTCATTGTTTTCAGTAAATTCAACATCAAAAAAATGACCAACACTAGTAAGTTCTTGGATTCTTGGACTTCTTGCACTAATTGCAACATTGTTTTGTTTTGGGTGGTTAATTGGTACTGGTACACCTTCCCACGTTTCAATCCAATCTTTAAATTCGTTCGCTGGAAAAAAATACTCATTCATAACCATTTCTTTAGCACCAACTACTGGAACAATTAAATGTTCAAGGCCTTCAAATAACTTTCTTTCAATTTTTTTTGTTGTCTCTACATTCGAAATTATGTAATTTGTTTGTCTTTCCATGCCTATATTATAAAACATAAAATTAATTATGTACATTTTTTTGTAAATAAGTTGTTAGTAATGTTTATAACTTGTTAATAACACAATAATTTTAATAAAAAAAATATAATATTGTGGATAACCTGTTAACAATTTGTTAAAAATTTGTGGATAATTATTTTTGTATTTTTTCTTGATCTTTTACCAAAGATTTAAAAATTGCTGAAACTGCACACCTACAATTAGGCTCTCCTGTTAATGTTGCTACTTTCTTTTTTGTGTAATATT
>Ga0208899_1002756_pt1 | contig 11575 bp, 10 predicted proteins | sample VirMetDEL_Nov_24_FD_184518 | JGI IMG/M metagenome (GOLD analysis project Ga0208899, IMG submission 184518) | Aqueous microbial communities from the Delaware River and Bay under freshwater to marine salinity gradient to study organic matter... | ecosystem: Environmental > Aquatic > Marine >...
TGCTTCATAACGGCGCACGAGCGCATCATACTTAAGTGTACTCATCTTTTCTCCTTTTAAGTTATGCTATCATTATAGCAAAATGTTACACAAATGTCAAGCTAATAATTTGAAGTTTCTTCGGATAGAGCGAGTGCTGAATCCCCAAGTGGGGTGGTAGTCCAACTTCGCCATATAAGGGCGATTGATATGAACCTTGTCTTTTTCAGGATCAATACCCCAGCATTTTATGTCAACCATACCTGAGTCGTCAACTGTCTTCAAAATCCAATAAAGTTTACCATTCTTTGTTTTCTTTTTGACAATCTCCCTTGGAACAAACCAAGCAACCATCAGATCCTCATCGAACTGTGAGAGTGGTGGAACACAATGCTGCTCCAATTGTTTTACAACATCGTCGTCCATAACTTTGTGGAAAGGATACATCCCGGTTAGACCAACAAGATATTCAATCCTTTCCTCTTCGGAGAACTCTCCCTCTGGTTTGTAAAGCTCAATGTTCTGGGCGAACTTCTTTTTGTTTCTGGGCTTATCAACAGCAACGGCAGACCAGAAATGCTTATCACCGGTGAAACGATCATCAATAAGTTCGTTCATTGCTCCGGCTCTAATCAAGACATCCACCGCTTTCTTGTTGAGTTTGTTGTGCTTTATCTCATCATGAAACAAAAGCTCATCGATTGTATCAAAAGGTCTGTGCATCAGAACCTCATCAATTGCTTTCTCTCCCAAGCCTTTGATCGAAAGTAGAGGCTGAACCAAGGTCTTGTCATCCAAGATAGCCCAATGCCTTTCTGATTTGTTGACGCTGACTTCTTTGATATCAAAACCCAAACCTTTTGCAATAGAGATTGCTTTTTCTTTTCTACTCTCTGGCTCTTTGTCTAGGAATGCTGCCATCCATTCCACAGGATAGTAATATGATAGCCAAGCGCATTGGTAAGAAAGCATAGAATAAGAAACAGCATGCGACTTATTAAAACCATATCCCGAAAAGTATTCGAAAGTTTTCCACAACCTTTCAGCATCGCCGTTCGGAATCTTCTTTTCGGCGCACCCCCGAATAAACTTCTTGTAAATCTTGTCTTTTTCTTCATGGCCTTTACCTGTTCCTTTCTTCGTCAGAAGCTTACGAAGTTTGTTGCCTTCATCCAAAGAGACATTCTTACCCAACTTGTGAGCCAACAAAGCAATCTGCTCTTGAAAGATCAAAAAGCCGTGTGTCTCTTTTGTTACTTCTTCCACAATCGGATGAATGTATTCAATGTGCTTCAAGCCTTCTTTTGCATCCACATACTCTTGATCGACACCGGCTGACAAAGGGCCGGGACGAAAGATCGAAGTAATAGCAGAAATATCAATGATGCTGTTAGGCTTTGCTTTAACACAAAAGTTCTGTGCTCCAGTTTCCGTGAACTGAAATGTCCCAGCAAAGTTGCCTTTGTGAAAAACGTTCTCATAAACTTCCTTGTCTTTGATATCCATTGCGTCCGGATGCAAATGCTTGTTGTAAAACTCTTTGATGTCATCGAAAGAAACGTCTTTCTTTCCTTGTCTGATCAAGATATGCTCAATACAAGATTCAATCATCCGAAGCGAAGCCAAGCCAAGAATATCAAATTTAATGAAACCAAGAGGCTCCAAGTGACGAACGTTCTGACCTTCCGACCAAGGAGTTTGGCGAACACCGCCATTCTTGATCAGGGGCATATACTTATCTAAGTTCTCTCCGACCACCACTCCGCCGGCATGCCTTGAGCATGAACGCACTTGACCATACAATTGCAAGACGTGTGTCTTAACATTGGGATACTTCTCCAAGAAAGCCTTCAAAGAGTCAGAGTATTCCATCACTTCTTCAAAAGTTGGAGTGTACACACCCGCTTTGATTCCGTGAGCTTTCTTTGCAATCGGCGTTGCCTCCTTCAACATCCTGCTGGTGACAGGGTTGACTTCCATGAAGGGAATGTCATAGAACTTTGCAATGTCCTTGATCAGAGAGCGAAGCTGCAAAGTGTTCCAGTTTGAGATGGGAACAACAACGTCATCACCCCACTCTTGAATAAACATATCCTTCAAAGCCATAGGGTCAGAAACATCATAGTCAATGTCAGGATAATCTGTCGCATCCTTACGAAGGAAACGCGAGAACAGAAGACCCCATTTGATTGGATCAATCTGCGTGATGCCCAAAACATAAGCAACCAAAGAACCAGCAGCAGAACCGCGTCCGGCCCCTGTCAATTGATACTCCAATGCTTTGTCAGAGATTGCTTTCATCGTCAAGAAATACTTCGAGAAGCCACGAGAAGAAATAACAGTCACCTCTTCTTTCAAGCGAGCAACGTAATCTTTCTTCTTGTCCAGACTCTTGGCTTTCAAACCCTCAAAGCAAAGTTCAATCAAGGCTTGGTCTTCGTCTTTTCCTTCCGGAACGACAAAGTCTGGAAGTCGAACAGTCGCATCTGGTTCAAAGTCTTCAACCAACTCATGAGCAATGTAGTAAGTGTTCTCAATGCTTTGTCGCACATCTTCATCATTGTATTCATAACCACATTCTTTTGAGTATTTAAGATAAGAATCGAAGACTTGATCTCCGTTCTTTGGATACAACTCATAGCCAATCTCATCAACAGACTGAGGAAGATCGTCTGACAACCAGTCCGGCTTCTTCGACATCCCAAGCCAGCCGAGCCTTTTGTAAAGTTCTCGGTCTTTCCAAAGCTCTGGGCGAGCGTAGTGAGAGTCCACCGTTGAGATCATCTTGATGCCATATTCTTTGGAAAGCTCAACGATACATTTGTTAAGCTTGTGTTGTTCCGGAATATTGTTCCACTGAAGCTCTCCAAAGTATCTTTCTTTGCCAAAGATATCAATAAAGTCTTCAACAACAGGGCGCATCAAGGCCACAAGCTCTTCGTGGCTAGCTTCAGGGTTGTCCCAGACAACCTGCGCAAAAGGACCACTGATGCAGGTAGTGGAGCAGATCAAACCTTCATTGTACTCTTTCAAAAGCTTGAGATCGATACGAGGCTTACGATAAAAGTATTTATCCTCGTGAGAAGTAGAAACCAACTTGAAAAGGTTGTTCAACCCTTTTTGGTTCTGTGCAATCAAAAGAAGATGATTGTAGGTGCGAACACGGTTCTTTCCTTCGGATGCTTCCATGTTGACACCCTTTGCTTTTTCTTTCTTCTTTTTTTCATTCGCAGCGTCAAAAGCTTCTTGCCATTCTTCAACATCTTTGATGTAATAAGCTTCACAACCAAAGAGGGGTTTGAACTTTCTTCCTTCTTTATTCATCTTCTTTGCGTGAAGAAGCTGCCAAGAAAAGCCGTTCATATTTCCGTGATCGGTCAAGGCCATTGCGTCCATTCCGTTTTCGTAAGCAAAGTCCATATGATCGCTGGGATATCCCAAGGCATCAAACGGTGAACCAGCAACAGAGTGGGCGTGAAGTCCGACAAATTTAAGTTTTGATTTTGCTCTTTCCATTATGTACTCCTATTTGGATCTTTTTATGTCTCTTTTTAGATATGCAACAGAATCTTCAATCTCTTCAACAGAGAAAGCAATATCTTCCAGCATTCTCTCAATTGAACCTAGACTGGTGTTGTTGAGGTATTCATTATAGCATTCTTCGCAGATTGTGTCAATTAAAACTTGCTGATCATAATTTAAATCTGCGTATCTTCTTGGCATCTCTGCATCAATTTTAAGTTGGTTTATAATTCGATCATAAAGTTTGTCTGGTTCAAGCATCTTCTTCCTCCTTAAAAAGCTCTCCAAAAGAATATGGCCCAACAAAGCCCGGCTTTCGAAGTTGTGCTGCGTAGTCTGACCGCATATAATCCATATACACCTCCCATGTTCTTATATCATATGTTTTTCCAATTTCAAAATCACGATCTATTGTAGCAGAATTAAAGATTTTGTCAAGAGGAATTTTTATACTTGCCTCAACCATTGAATTTTCTTCATAAAACTCATAGGCTAGTTCATCATATTTTTCTTTTGCCTCAATACAATCCTTGTAGGAAAGGGTGAATGGAACATTGACTCCATCTTTGTATGTTTTTCCTTCTGATTTGTAAGCAAAGTTTATCTCTTGCCTCATATGCTTCTTCTCGTATATGGCATCATAGTAGTCGCACATTAGATAAGGATCAAGAATAAGAAAGCGATCGGGCAAAGTCCACTTGGAAATGATCCCTGATATCTCATAAGCCTCTAAGCAGCCGTGAAGCACAGACCACGAAGGGCACTCTGCCTTGTGTCTGTCCCTGATATGCACTGGGACGTAATAGACTGGAACTGGATGTTTACCGCCCTCACTATCCATATAAAAGGTGCTTGGTTGCCTTAATCTTTCTCCAACAACTTTCTTGATTAGAGGCTGCATATTCTTGTTACAAACTAGCCAAACCGAGCTAGCGCCCATAAAGCAAGCTTCTGCTATAACTTTTTGTATTGCTGTGTAGGATCTAGCTACTGGCTGTAGGGCTGGATGCCAAGGGAAGCGGTAATCTGTTTTTTGATCAGTTATTGGGATAACTGCGACTAGGCTGGATGCTGCTATGTCAAAGTACGGTTTTTCCATTTAACACCTCTTTGTGGTACGAATTTTCAAATGTTATTCTCTTTTCTGTTTCTACTTTGTGTATTTGTATTTTTACGACATCTCTGTGCATATACTCTAACTTTATTGGTTTATAGTAATTCTTGCCTCTGTAAACTGTTGTAAGCAAGTTAGTTCTGTATCCTTCTTTTTTTAACCTCTCTAGAACAGTTAAGCGAATGATTGAACCTTCCAGATCTGGATCGGTCAATTCTTCGTCTTCAAAATAAGATAAAACTGTTATGTCTCTTTTGTTTTTATTATGCACATCGCGCAATGTAGGGTGAAAAAAGATCTTATTGATCATCCTATCTTCACTCTCAAAGACAAGATCTTCTTCGATCAGACCCTCCTCGTCGTGTATGCTCGCTCGCACTCTGAACCAATCAACAACTTTGTTGCACAACAATTCTGTTTCTAAAACTTGGAACTGATCTGAAATGATCTGTACATAATCAAAAACAAAACAATGGTTAAACTCAAATTCCTTTGAGCCTTTCCCATCGTGAAAAGAAACAATATTGTCTTCTATTTTGATTGAAGGGTTGAAATCAGAAAGGGTAGAGACCAACCCCCTCAGAGAATGCCAGTAAAGCATTTCTGATCTTTCTTCTTCCTTGATATGGTCGAAGAAGAAGAGAGGAAGGGGCTTGGTTCTAATGATTGGTAGGTTGTTTTGAACAGCGAATTCAACCGCTTTAAAAGAAGAGCCAATAACTATTTTGTCATACTTGATCATTTATCCTCTTTATTGATCTCTCTATACGCTCCAACAGTGGCCGGCCAAAGGTCTTCTGCAATTTCCAAACAAGCTTCTGCTGCTTTTTGAATCTCCCATTGTGCCCCTTTGTGGGTGCGAAGACCAATGAATTTAAGAAGATTATTTAGGTCAACTGTCCCATAATACTCTGTATACATATTCTGAGGAAGCACTCCTCTTGCTTGCTCTCTGCAAACTCCTTTGTCGATCAACTCATTGAAAAGCTTCAATGATCTTGTGTGGTGATCTTGAATTACCAAACTAGCTGGAGCGGCATATCCCAAATATCTAGAATAAACAGGGGGATTAAGCAGTTCGTCTTCATTGCTGGCTTGTCTATTTGACTTGTGTTGAGTCCTAAACTCTGCCGGCTCATAAAACTCAATATTGAAATCTGTATATCTTCTGGAGATTTCGTTGTACTTCCAAGTGCGATGACGGTGGTGTTGAGACCTAACGTAGAGCGGCACTTTAAATCGGAACGTAACATTGTTATGCTCCAAAGTAGAAGTGTGTTTGTGCTTGATCAAATACTTGATCAACTTCTCGTCTTTCGCGTCCAACAGTTCTTTATGCTTGCCAAAGCTCACGCGAGCAGAGTTGACAATTGTGAGGTCAGTTCCCATATGTTGAACATATTCAACCTTGCCAATGCCGTCACCATATAGTTCAATTGATTTAGAGTATTTCAATTCATCCCCCGTTTTTCCTATCCAACCAATCAATAGCGGATTGGATTGTTTTTACATGATATTGTTTTCTTCTTGCGCCCAGTTGGCTTCCAGCTTTGCTGCTCTTCCAATAAGCTAGGCTTTCAGCCAATGCTGTTCTTTTACCGGCGAGCGTACTCCAATAAGGATTATCATCAGACACTTGGTGAATGCTGCTCCAAGGACCGGCCCATGGTTCGTCAATCACCATTCCATCTCTGTCGTAAGCTCGAATGCTGGAACCATCTCCATAGATATAGCTGTCCTGATCGTAAAGCGTTGCCAACCCCTGCGCTAGTTCCGGGAGGGTTATGCCCATTCTAACTGCGTCCGGACGTTCTTCGTCCCAAATAAGAATCGAGTTCTCTTTTACTTCTGTTTTTCCTTCGCCATCTTCTACATCTTCAGCATATCCGCTTCCGGGCATATTCATAAAAGGAAAACCAGCAGAAGAGACAGAATTTTCCATTGTCCTTTGCCTAATGAGGTTTTCTCTTCCGGACAGCCCACCTCTGAAAGCTGATATCATAACGAACGGAACGCCCATATCTTCGATTTTTCTTTTAACACGACCAAAAGAGGCCTCTTTCAAAACAAAAGAGGTTTCTTCTTTAATGATTCGCATTAGTTGTTTTTTATTAATTTTCATTGCCATTTCTCCTTTTGAAAGCATATTATAAATAGTTTAATCTATATTCAATGCCATTCTCAAAAGGTTTTTCATATCGTCATCAACAGGGTAAACATGATCACACCTGATTGGCTTTGCTTGATAGATCTCATAAAAACCCGGCTTTGCTTCTTCAAAGCATTTTTCAAATTGCTTGTTCGGAAACCAATCCACAACATAATATTTCCAGTCGGTGAAGTTCTCTCCATTCCAACCTTCTCTAGTAGTTGTGCCGGTAATCCTTCCAAAACGAACAACGTGTGTTGAATAGACTGTGTATACGATATCTCCTACTTTCATTGCACCACCCCCAAAAGATAATTCTCCTGTACCAGATAGTAAGTTTCCCCTAGAGCCTTTACTTCTCTAACCATTGTCTTCTCTGCTACAACTTTAGAGCCGGGTTGGATCTTGTTCTGGCAGTCTGCACTACTATCGACAACCTCCACTACAACCAAGGGATCTTCTTCTTTCTTGTAATCATCCGGAAGAAGAACAGCGGACTGTTCTTTCTTTTTGTCTTCTTTCTTGATCAAATAATGTCTGTTTAGTGGCTTCATTTTTCCTCCTTAAATAACAAGACCCCTACATCATAGCAAATGTAAGGGTCTTTGTCAATACTTTATTTAACTTTTTTTAAATTACTTCGCAAGAACCACCACCACAGGCGATCTCACCTGAGAGGTCGGTGTTGTCCATTTCTTCCACAACCTTTGAAAGGTCAAGCGACTTAAGTGTACCAAGCAATCTTTCGTACTCTTCTTTCGTGCAAGTTTCAAAAGGTGCTTGTTTATAAGTCCCAAGGTCTTTGGGAAGAACAGAAAGTCCGTTGAAGTTATGTCGATTTTCCCACATCCATTCTCCAACCTTTTCCCATTCACCTTGACCAATGCTGACTGTTGCAGAAACATTGTTTGTGTTCTGTCCACTTCTGTGGCCTTCTTGAACCCACTCAACGTTGAACTTTCGAACCCTCTCCAGCATATCCATAACGTCTTCGTCCCTAGTGATAGCGCCTTCTGGAGCCTTCTGTGGGACGCTGATAACAGCTTGTGCCGAAGGGTTGAACAATTCATCTTCCAACATTTCAGGAGCAACTTCCTTCAGGTAAGGATAAATCGCTTCGTTCTTTCCAACTCGAACACGACGAATATAATACCGGTCGTGCCAAGCGTGGATGCCGCTGGAGGTTCCCAAGATGATCGAAGCAGTTCCTTCAGGCTTCACGCAAGTTGTTCTTGCGGCGGGATTGATGCCAAGCATCTTTGCCACTCTAGCGTTTTCTTCTTTGACAACTTGCGCTGCTCTTTTCAAGTCAAGGCTCATCACCCCACCGGATGCGATACCGGTCATAGAAACGCCAATAAGGGCATCCTTTTCCGTAACCTTCCTCCAGCTATCTCGGAGGTAATGGAAGTCCGTATACGCTGCCTGAACCGTCCCTATGAACGCAGCAGCCCTTACTCTCTTGTCCAATTCTTCTTGATCGTAAACATCTGAGACATTTACAGTAGTCAAGTTACAGAACTGGTGGCTTTTCAGGGAGATTTCACAACATGGGTTTACTCCGCGATCAGCATTATTTGAGAAATAGATGCCCGGCTCTCCGGAGTTAGAAGCTTCAATCTTCTCCCAAAACTTCAAGAACTCTTCTTTTTTGATCTTGTGGCGAAGAACAACTGCGGAGTTGTTCGAACGTGCCCTTTGTGGCGCGTATTCCCACCAGTTGCCAGCCTTACAGGCGATCATTTGTTCATCGTCAAAATCAAAAAGAGAGATCAAAGCAGCACGACGAATGCCACCAGCCAACACAGCGTCAGCAATATAACATACAATATCATGAACTTCTAGAGAAGTCAACTTTTCTCCAGTTTCTTTTGCTTCCAAAACCTTTCGGATGTTGTGAAGGCAATCATGGAGAGGTTGTGGGCCGGGAGCTTTCCCACCCGAAGTGATCAAACGTTCGCCCTTTGCTCTAATATCGCTGTAATCAAACACAACCGTACTGGAGCCGGAGAAGTAAGATTTCATCAAGACCTTGACTGCGTCTGCCCACCCTTCAATAGAATCTCCAATCAAATAACGTCGCTTTCTTTTGATCGGCTTTTTGATCTCTGGAAGTTTTTCAATATGGTGACTCTGCACTGAAAAGCCAACGCCGGTACCGCCAAGAAGCAAGAACATGATCTCCGAAAAGGCTCTCCAATCATCCATCGCAAGATAGGAACAGTTGTATTGTCTTGCAGGGTTGATCTCGATTGGCCTACCAGAGAACTGCATTGCTCTCATCGAACCAAGAACTTTCTTGTCGTATACGGTCATATAAGCATTGATAAGTTCCTCCTCAAACCCCGGAATATGTTTGAACTTTTTCAAATGCATTGCGCGGTTCCTATTGACCGCTTCGTGAAATAATTCTCTTCTTTTCTTTTTATCGTCGTATTTGGAGTATTTCATCCACTGTACGACATCACTCAAAATTTCACTACTCTTTTCCATTATTTGTCTCCTTATTGACTGCTCTTAAATTTCTTGTATCTTTCTCTTAAACTTTCTTCTTGTTTCTTTGCTGCCCTGTCCATCACAACAGATGGACTTTCTCCATTGTCATCGATAACTTTAATGCAAACGTTTGATGTGTCCATAAAGATTGGATAAACCATTCCATCTGCTCCGTTTCGGTTCTTTGCAATGAAGATTCTTCCTGTGTTGTTATTTTTGTCTTCCACCGTTCTTGAAAGTGAAAAGATAAAGTCTGCAACAAAACATTTGTTAAACGCTTCAGAGATTGACTCCATTGTAACAACCTCTGCATTCAAGCCGGAACGGTTTGTTTGGGATGCTGTATACAAAGTTGCCTCTGCAATCTTTGCAATTCCTCGCAACTCTTCATAAATCTCTTCTAGTTCTTGTCTCTTTTCCCTTTGATGTCGAACAGGCTTCAAGAGATCGGCATAATCAATTGCAATAAAGTCTGGCTCAATTCCTCTGTTCTTGAGCCGAATAAGATGCGATTTGATTGTCTCAGTTGAAGCATACTTCGTCGGGTATTCTTTAACGATCAAAGATCCTTTCAAGTCCCGAACTTTTTCCAAAACAACTTCTTTCATATCGTTCAAGTCAGTTAGATGAACACCAGTGAGACATGAGTCAAATCTTTTTGCAACAACTGTGTCTTCCAGTTCCAGTGTGTAATAAACAACCGTCTTACCTTGCTTCAGAGCTTGTGCAGCCAAATGAACCAAAGCCATTGACTTACCTGCGCCGGTCGGGGCAACAACAACGCCCAATTCACCCTTACCTAGACCGCCACCGGTGATAGCATCAACCTGTTTCCAACCTGTCGTGATTGGCCTTCGGAACCTAACCTCATACCTTTTCTCAAAGTCTTTCAGGTAATCATATCCAAAATCTGTATTTGAACCAAGTTTCAAAGAGTCGTTGATAATCCTACTGATCTCTTCAAAGGAAGCAGAGTGGATCAGTTTTGCTGATTTGATCATGGCTTCTTTCAAGTTTTGCTTTCTGCAAAAGTCCAAAGCTTTTTTCTTGATGAACGCATCACCCTCAAAATCCGGCGTTGTTGTGATCAACTTTGTGAAGTAATCGCGAACTTGCTTCTTCAAAACATCTGACTCGTCTTCAATTCCTGAACGTAGAATAGTGGCGAGGATGTCCCGGGAAGGCTGGACTCCAAACTCTCTTTTGTAGTCAATAATGACTTGAATGAAGAGTTGAAGATACTTAACCTCAAAGAACTCTACTTTCAAAACTTCGAAGACCTGATCACAAAACTCGCGATCATCCAATACAATTCGGCAAAGGCTTTCTTGGAACTTCTTGCCGAACCGAGAGAAGTCTATCTTGTCATGTGTGTTAATCATATCTACTCCTGTTTGATTAGTTTCTTGAGGGGGTGAGTTTAAATAGAATTCTATCAGACTTTGTTCTTCAAGTCAACAACATTTTTTCTACAGAACCTCCAAAGGTCGCCCCAGTCGTATACACCGAAGCCATCTTCATTCATCATCTTAATAATATTCGTTTTGTTAAAGTCTGGCTTGATCTCTTCGATCGCTTCTTTGATCACTGCTGAATTGTTTGGTGAAATATTTGGAGTATAAAGTTGCATAAGTCCATAATTCTTTTTGATTAGATCTTTATTCTCCAAGATGCCATTGTGAAACTTCAGCTTCTTTTCTTCTTTCTCACAGGCTTTAAAGATATCTTCAAAGGTTGCGTCCTTTTCCTCTTTAAGGAAAGGAAGTCTTTTTGCAATTGTTTTCAAACCTGCTCCGGGAACGCCGGCAAGGTTATCAGACTTGTCTCCTGCGATCGCTCTAGCCATTGCAAAGTTTGTCGGAGAGATCTGATGCTCTTCTAGAACAGTCTTTTTTGTGACTAGTTGTTTTTGAATTGGACGATAAAGCACTGTTTCTTCGTCGCAAAGTTGAATAAAGTCTTTGTCACTAGACACAATCACTTTTTGACAGCCTCTCATTGTTCTGCAAATCTTTGCGATAACATCATCAGCTTCAATGCCTTGCAAAAGGATCTGTGGAATGGGCATCATGTTGATGTATTCCAACAGCCTAGTTTGTTGCCAGATCTTGTTTTTGGTCTCTTCTTCTTCGGACATCAGCTTAACACCACGGTTGAAGCGAATAGGCTTGCGACCAGCTTTGTAGTTCTTGTTTTGCGCTCTTCTTTTCTGAGAGCCGCCCGGGCCATCCCAAGCAACAATGATCCGATCTGGTTTAAGCTCTCTGATCATCTTTTGCACAGACGCAAGAAAGCCCTTAACGCCCCCAATCGGA
>Ga0208899_1002757_pt1 | contig 11571 bp, 7 predicted proteins | sample VirMetDEL_Nov_24_FD_184518 | JGI IMG/M metagenome (GOLD analysis project Ga0208899, IMG submission 184518) | Aqueous microbial communities from the Delaware River and Bay under freshwater to marine salinity gradient to study organic matter... | ecosystem: Environmental > Aquatic > Marine >...
CTTCACAAACTGAAAGCAGAAAAATGAAAACTTGGATCACTGGATCTGTTGGAGCTGCGACTTCACAGTTAGACGCGATGGAAGTTAACTATTTATCTGAAAGATGTTTAGTAACTCAAGGTGCTAACAACTTCTTCTTAATGAAGTAAGCATTTATTACTTAAGGGATCGAGGCTTCGGCCTCGACCCTTTATTTTATTAACTTATATTATATTATATTATGGCAAAAAAAGAAAAAATTAAAGAGGTGGTTGTTGAAACACCACCGGTTGTAGAACAACCAAAAGCAAAAAAAGAAGTAAAACCAACTAATACTTGGGAAATAAAAGAAAGAAAGTATATATTAAAAGGAAGTTCTCCACTATGCTTTGTTTTACGAGGTAGTAATATATACTGGTTTGATGAAGAAAAAGGTTATGAAAGAGAGCTTAAAATAACTGATAATCAAAAAACACCTTTTGTAGATGAGTTTAAGGGTGATGCAAAAGTTTCTCATATAATGTTTATGGACGGTATATTAATTGTACCAAAAGAAAAACAAACTTTACAAAAACTTTTATCTTTATATCACCCAGACAAAGATAAAGTATATTTCGAATACAATGCGGTTCAAGACGCTACTGATGAAGTAGAAACTTTAGAATTAGAAATTGAAGCATTAATGGCAGCTAAAAGCATAGATATAGATATGGCTGAAGCAATTATGCGTGTAGAATTAGGTTCTAAGGTGTCAGAGATGAGTTCTAAAGAACTTAAAAGAGATTTACTATTATACGCTAAGAAAAACCCAGTTGTATTCCTAGAGCTTCTTAACGATGATAATGTTGTACTTAGAAACTTTGGTATTAGAGCAACAGAAATGGGATTGTTAATATTATCTCAAGATCAAAGAACTTTTTCTTGGGGATCTAATGGTAGAAAACTAATGAACGTTCCATTTGATGAACACCCATATTCAGCTTTAGCCTCGTGGTTTAAAACTGATGAAGGCATGGAAATTTACAAAACTATTGAAAAACAATTGAAGTAAAAACCTTTGTAGAAGCAGTCGCTCTACGGGGCGATTGCAAACTACAAATTAAAAAGAAATTATGGCAGTCAATATAGACACGGTATATCAAAAAGTATTAGCAATAGCTAACAAAGAGCAAAGAGGTTATGTAACTCCACAGGAGTTTAACTTATTTGCTAACCAAGCTCAAATGGATATATTTGAGCAATATTTTTATGATAAGAATCAGTATAATAGATTGCCAAAAGACAATACTCCTTACGGTGACTTAGATCATTTGTTAGAGGAGAAAATAAGTATATTTAAAAAAAGACAACAACCAGTTACTATTACAAGCGAGTTTGGCGTTGGAGCTTTACCAAATGACGTTTATAGATTAGACAGTGTGCTTAGGCTTTCTTTAACTGGTGTAGACGGTTCTTATGCAAACACTATAGAAGAAGTTACTGAAGACGAACTAGTATTGTTTGATAGATCACCCTTGTCAAGACCAACTCCAAAAAGACCTATATATACAAGGTCAGGTGCAACTGGTATAAAAATAAAACCTCATAGCGCTACGCCTTCGGCTTCAGCTGCGCCGTATTTTGACGTTGAAGGATTTACTATTACTAGTGGTAGTCCTAATATTACTGTAAGTACTAGCTCTGTTAATTACAACTTTATAGAAGTAGGTCAGCAAGTTATACAATCAAACCTCGCTCTTGCGGGAGATTATTTTGTTGGATCAATAACCGTTGTTGGAAGTAACAGCTCGATAGGTCTTATTGGTAGTGACGGTAATAGTAAAAACGCCTCAGGTAACGATAGTTCAGCAAAAGTTAAATTTGCTACAGACGATATAAAGTGTGATTATATTAGAAAACCAGCTACAGTATCTTGGAACTATGTAGAAATAAACGGTGTAGCAATGTATAATTCTGCAAATTCAGTTGATTTTGAATTACACCCGTCTGAAGAAAACAATTTAATATTAAAAATATTACAATTAGCAGGTGTTTCTATAGAAAGTATAGAGCTATATCAAGTAGCATCACAAGAAGAAATAAAAAATATTCAACAAGAAAAAATATAATAAATGGGATTAATAAATCAAACTCAACAACAGTATTATAGTACAGCATCACCTAGTATATTTGGTGAATATCAATTTACTTCTTTAGAAAATATAATAGATCAATTTATAATTGCTTATGTTGGTGATGATAAAATGTTGAAAAAAGTAAAAAGAACTGACGTTGCTTTTCACGCACAAAGAGCATTACAAGAACTAAGTTTTGATACTTTTAAATCTACAAAATCTCAAGAAATAATAGTGCCACCATCACTTACAATGGTACTACCACAAGATTACGTTAACTATGTAAAGTTAACTTACACTGATAATGCAGGTATAGAACATGTTATATATCCTGTTTCTAAAACATCTAATCCTTTTAAAATAGTTCAAGACGCTAATAACAACCAAGCTTATACTTTTGATGGTAGCGGTAATTTAGCTACAACAGATAATTCTACAACTTGGGATAAATACAAAGTACATACAAATAGCAACATATCGTCTGTAGACAACGATCAGTATGATAGTGGTTTATATGATTTAAACATAGGGCAAAGATATGGATTAGACCCGCAATACGCTCAAGTAAACGGTTCTTTCTATATTGACCCGTTAAAAGGAAAAATACATTTTAGTTCTAGTTTTTCTGGAATTACAGTTACATTAAAATATATAAGTGATAGCTTAGGTACAGACGCAGAAATGCAAGTACATAAGTTTGCTGAGGAAGCAATGTACAAGTCTATAGCTTACGCTATAATGTCTACAAGAGCAAACATATCACAAAACATAGTTAATAGATATAAAAAAGAAAGATTTGCAGCTATTAGAAATGCAAAACTAAGACTATCAAATATTAAATTAGAGGAAATAAGCCAAATACTAAGAGGTAAGTCCAAACAAATAAAACACTAGTATATGCCGGAGATTAAAAATACTTTTACGTCAGGGAAAATGAATAAAGACCTTGACGAAAGATTAGTGCCTAATGGTGAGTACAGAGACGCAATGAACGTTGAGGTTGCATCGTCTGACAGTGATAATGTTGGCGCTTTAACAAACTCTAAAGGTAACGTCGCTATGAATGCTACGGGTATTGCTGGCGCTACGTGTGTTGGTTCTATAGTAGACAGTGAAAATGATAGAGTAATATGGTTTATATCTGGAACTAGCCGAGACGCTATTGTTGAATTTAGCTTAACATCAAACGACATATCTCCGATACTTGTAGACACTTTTAAAGGCACTTCCCTTTCCTTCCTTGATTTTTCCTCTGACACTTATATAACTGGTATAAATATTTTAAACGGAATATTATTTTGGACAGACAATGTTGGAGAGCCTAAAAAAATAAATATCGAAACCATGAAAGCTGGTTTAGTTGATGAAATAAGAGGCGTGATTGACGTTGGTCCTACTAACCAAATCGACTTAACTGATGACGATGTGTTTGGGCCAAACTTAGGTGATATATTTTCCGTTTTACCAACGTCTGCTAGTGACATTAAAGTTGTAGTAGATAATGTTGAAGATACTTCTTTTACTTACAGTAGTCCTACAATAACCCTAAGTTCACAAGCACAAACTGCTGATAAAGTAGAAATTAAATTAATTACTAAATCAGCTATTTTTTCTCAACAAACATATTACATGGTAAATGGTGAAAATAGAAACGCACCTAGATTAAGAGATATAACTGTTGCTAGAAGATTTCCACTAAACGCGCCGAGCGTAACGTTGTATGATACCGTTAGAGACGGCACAGTTTCTAATATTGCAGTATTTACAACAGGTGCTTCAGGCGGTCAAGTGCCAAATTATAAATGGTGGCTTTATAAAGAGTTAGATCCAAATGGCAATGAAATAGTTAGACTTAAACCACCAGGTACAAATACACTTGGTCCTTTTTATCAAAATACAGATACTAATCCACCATCAGATCCACTGCAAGATAAAGATGGTTTTGATGTAAGAGTTTATGAATTATATTTTCAAGGTAATAACGCGTTTAAAGAAGGTGATATAGTTTCTTTAACAGCGCCAAACCAAGCTAATGATGGTATACACACAGACCCCTTAGAAGTTAGGGTTTTATTAGGAACTTTTAACGCTGTTGGTGGAAGATTTAATATAACAATACTAAGCATAAGTGAAAGTTTATTAGATTTACAAGATACTAATATAAACGGGGGTGGAAGTATAACTTGGTCAGCGACATTAGAACAAGAAGAGGGCTTGTATGAAAATGTTTTCCCAAGATTTGCTTATAGGTGGAAATATGTAGATGGAGAATACTCTGCTATGTCTCCTTTTACAGAAGTTGCCTTTTTACCAAACCCAAGTGGTTATGAATATGATTCAGAGTTAGGCCACAATTTAGCAATGAGTAATCACGCTAGACGTATAGTTTTATCTGACTTTGACTACAAAGCTGTTGACGCTGTTGAAGTAGATATATTGGTTAAAAACTCTGACAGCAATAATGTTTACGTTTTAAACACTATACAAACAAATTTACAGCTAGGAGAAAACAACAACCAAGGTCTTGTTAATGGTATAGGTAATGTAGAAATATTGCAAGAATCTATTTTGTCAATATTACCTTCTAATCAAATATTGAGGCATTATGACAATGTACCCTTAAAAGCTCTAGCACAAGAAGTTTCTGCTAATAGAGTTATGTACGGAAACTATGTTCAACAAAGAGATATACCTAATTATTTTGAAAAACAAGTTAAATTTGATTTTAAAGCAATATCTACAAATATAACCAGCAATTACGCCAAGTCTGTAAAGTCAATAAGAGAATATCAAATAGGTGTTGCTTTTTTAGATGATTTTGGTAGACAAACACCAGTGTTTTCTACAGATAACTCTACTTTAAAAATAGGGCAAATAAATTCTAATACTAAAAACTATTTTACAGCGAATTTACAGTCTACGCCACCTGAATGGGCAACTCATTTAAAGTATTATATAAAAGAAAATTCTAACGAATATTACAACTTGGCCTTAGATAGGTACTATGATAATGATGTAGATGATGTTGTTTGGCTTTCTTTCCCTTCTAGTGAATCAAACAAAGTTACAGAAGATGATTATATAATACTAAAAAAAGCACATGGTTCTGACGAAAGTGTATTTAATAACAATGGACAAACTGTAAAATACAAAGTATTAGCTAAAGAAGATTCTGCTCCAGACTCTATAAAATATAAAAAAGAGTCTTTAGGCGCGGTAAATGATATTCGCTTTGGGCTGTCATCTGGCGATGGTTATCCTGTTAAAGATGCTATAGAAATAAAAATTGATTATAACGAGCTTGAAAATACTGTTTTAGAAGATGTTCACACTTTAACAACTGGTGTTAATGAGAAATTCTTAAAAATATTTTTACCATCTGGTGGAGGAGGCAACAGCATGCAGTCTGATTTTTATGAAGTTTCCAACGTAACTAGATCTGGCACGGGTCAAAACGACTATTACACTTTTACTTTAAAAACACCATTAAAAAGTGATATTAGTTTTTGTAGAGAATATTATACAAGTCAAAATCCTTTAACTCAAAACCCAGATAACGATCCTGGCGTTTTTCAATTTGAATATTTTGAAAATGTAAATCACGAGTTTGGTTCAGAATTTAAAGGTAGGTTTTTTATAAAAGTTAAAAGTGATTCATTTTTAAAAGAAAAAGTATTAACAACACAAAACTCAGCCACCACGCAAAACTACGTATCTATGGCTCAAAATATGAGACTTATAGAGTGGGATGGTGGTGCTACCGCTGGCAAAACAGTAGATAATGATGATTACGACATAACAACTTGGCAAGACGGAACTTTTCCCCAATATGATTCTAACAACATGTCGGGTTACTTTATTCAGGCTAGTGTTGCTAATGGAAGAATACAGTACTGGGCTGTAGACAAAGCTCAATCATGGGAGGAAAACGTTGGTCAAGTTCAAGGAAAAGGTTTTGAATTAGCTTCAAACGAAGTTACATTTAGATTTTTTGGTAGAATACCTGGCGCGTTTAGTAATGGTTTTGGGTGGAGTTATACTAACTATGATTTTTATGATAGGTTGAACAAAAACACTTTTGTGCCTAATACTTTTGATTTTTATCAAAAAATGAAGCGGGGTGTTGGGTTAAAGTTTAAATGGTATGACGATCCTAATAATGAGATTTATACAGTTATTTCTTCAGTAATAAAACCAGTTAAAAACTTTGATTCAATAACAAACACTAACGCTAGCGGGGAGCAAGGCATAAACGGTGTTACTTTTAACTTTACCTTAGACAAACCTATTTCAACCACACTAAGTAATTTTAGAGTTATATCTAACCCCCAAAACACAGGTGATATTAGTAAAGTACTTCAAATAATAGAAGAACTACCAAACGAAACTGTTGAGTTTACCGAAAATCCAGCTATATTTGAAATAGAGCCAAAAGAACAAACTTCAGATTTAAACCTGTTTTACGAAACTCCAAACTCTATTTTAATACCTAAAAGAGATTATAGAATAACTTGTATTGGTAATAGTAATTTCCCTAATTCTGTAATAAGTTCTGTAAACACAGACCCTGTAACTGAGTTAGTTATTAGTAACAATGTTACTGCTGATATTCCTGCCGGTACAAGAGTTAAAATACATAATGATGCTAGTTACCAAAGCACTAGCCTGCAAACCGATTTTGTTCAAGACTTTTTAACACTAGAAGATGTTAGTAGTGGTAGTAATGTAATAAAACTAAGTCCTATAAATTTAAACTGGTTTAATTGTTTTGCTTTTGGAAATGGTGTAGAATCAAACAGAATAAGAGATGATTTTAACGCGCCTGCTATAGACAAAGGGCCTAAAGTTTCTTCAACTTTCTCTGGAAGCTACAAAGAAGAGCATTTAAAAACAGGTATAATATACTCTGGTATATTTACAAATAAAAACGGCGTTAATAATTCTAATCAGTTTATTCAAGCTGAAAAAATAACAAAACAAATAAACCCTGAATACGGCTCAATACAAAAGCTATTTGCTAGAAATACAAACATGGTTACTTTTTGCGAAGACAAAACAGTTAAGGTTTTAGTTGATAAAAACGCTTTGTTTAATGCTGACGGTAATCCACAGCTAGTTGCTACAGACGCTGTTTTAGGGCAAGTTGTGCCTTTTGTTGGTGACTATGGTATATCTAAAAACCCGGAATCCTTTGCAAACTATGGTTATAGAGTTTATTATACAGACAAGAAAAAAGGTGCTGTATTAAGATTATCTGGAGATGGTATAACAAACATAGCTGAAAAAGGTATGTTAGACTACTTTAAAACAAGCATGAGAGATGCTAATACTCTCCTAGGTAGTTATGATGAAACTAAAGACGTTTATAACTTAACATTAAAATACCCAACAAGCTCGCTAAACACAACTGTTAGTTTTACAGAAAGAGTAAACGGTTGGACTAGTTTTAAGTCATTTGTACCTGAAGACGGTTTTTCTTTAAACGGTTCTTATTACACAGCATACAATGGAGAACTTTGGAAGCATGGTGTTAATGAAGAAAGAAATACATATTATGGTGCTTTTACAGCGGCTAAAGTTAAGTTTATATTTAACACTAGCTTTTCATCTGTAAAAACTTTTAGAACTTTAAACTACGAGGGTACAACTTCTAGAATTTACAGCACAGTATCTGGACAAGAAAATCAAGTTGCTACTAAGGGTTGGTATAACAATTCTATTAAAACTGATTTAGATTCTGGTCAAGTACCTTACTTTAAAGACAAAGAAAATAAATGGTTTAATTATATACAAGGTGCTTCTACTGGAACAACTACAAATGAAATATCTGAAAAATCTTTTCAAGGACTAGGATTTATTCCAACGCCATCTACAACTAGTAACTTTTATCGATTAACTTTAAATGCAAGTTTAACAAACAACGGGGTTGGTGGCCAAGCTATATATGATTGGGACACTGGTGATGGGCTGGTTGACGGAATTAAAACAAGCGTTACAAGTGTTCAGTCTGGCACGACTCCTAGTAATCAAACTTTTACAATAGTTCCAAAAATAGTAAACGGTATTCAATATGTTATAGCTGCGGCAGATTTTTCTGTACAAGGAACGCCTTCTGGTATAGGTACAGTAACTTTTGCAAACACAACAACTGCCTCTGCTATTGACAATAATATAACGGTAACTATACCTTTTAGCACTAGCATGCCGTCCGCCGATGATACGCGCTCTTTCACGGTGATTGGAGCTGGAAAACCGCGAGCAGTACAACTTTAAAAAAAATAAAAACATGGCTAGTATAACGAGTATATTAAAAAACTGCACAGAAATAACAACCGCTGTTGACGCTACTTTAAGTAATAACAATACTACTTATAGTATTAGCGCTTTTCCAAACGATACAAAAACTTTGTTTACTAAAAAGGTAACTGCTAGCACTAACTTTGTTTTTAACCAAGAACCAACTGTTAGTTTTTTAAATACTTTAAATCCAGATAACTACAGTTTTACAGTTGTTGATACTGGTTCTTTAGCAAATAATAATTTAACAGCCAGAGAGTTTACTATAAAATATTTGTTTCCTTTTGAGAGTTCTACTGGTGATTCTATAGTTTTTAACTCTAAAGCCGATCCAGTAATAGCAACTTCAACGGGTAAAATATACTCGTATTCTATAGAAGATTCAAACATACCAAGTTATGGTGACAAAAGAATTTTAACTGTAAATGGTGATGCTAACGCAACTTTAACTGTTAGAGCTAAAATTAATGGTGGTGCTGATTTAACCATGACAACTGCTATAGTGAAATCAAATGTTAGCGGCTCTGCAACTATACCTATTAAAACTATAAATCCAGATATTTACGTTGGCATGACAGTTTCTGGCACGGGTATTTCTGGAACTCCAACTGTAGTTTCTATAACAAATAATACCATGGTTTTAAGCGCTGCGCAGACAATTAATGCTAATACGGTCTTAAGTTTTAGTGGTTCTTTTACAGCTAAAATAGGTAGTAATGGTTTGTTTCAAATTGGCATTGGTTTTCCTTCAACAACATCTGACATTGTTTACAATATAATATTAACTGAAATCGCGTCTAATTCTTTTGTAAGTCCTTTAACTTCACCTAAAACAATAGCTATAAATCAATACGCAGCAACTACAATAACTTTTGGTATAACTAATAATAATCCACCGGCATCAGGTTCTTTTACTTTAAGTCAAAATAGTTTTACAAATACTGGGGAAGCCAATAGGGACAACTCATTAACAACAGAGACAGGTCAAACTCGAATACTATTTACAGCGTCGACATCTGCGGCTGGTTACAGTATAGTATTAGGTTCTCAAGAATTTGAAAGCGCTAGATGGAGTTCGCCAACAGCTGTACAAGGAAAATACATACAACTTAATGGTGGTACCATAATAGCTATGGAAGATTTTTCAATAGTTATAGACAATAGTCAAAGTACTAAAGTTGCAACGATAAGTTGTTTAGCTACAATACTATTTCACGGCTCTTCAGACCAAACAACTAATTTAAATATTAACGATATAATAACAACACAGCAATAACATGCCTACATTACAATATACTTTTGCAAACCCTATAAATGTTTCTTTACAAGCAAAGCCAATAAACGTTGCTTCAGGTGTTCAAGGCGGCGCTTGGGATAACATATATTTTGTTACTATTAGTGGTGGAAAACAAGTTGGAAATGTTAAGCTTATAGGCGAATGTGTTGCTATAGATAATTCTACAAACACTATAACTGTAGATTATGATTCAGGTATACCACTACCAAACACTGGTGATTATTTATTTTTTGCTAAAAACTCAAGTATAAATACACCTGGGTTAATGGGTTACTATGCAGAAGTAGAAATGACAAACGATTCAACACAACACGCAGAGCTTTTTGCAGTTAGTTCAGATGTTAGCGAAAGTAGTAAATAATGCGTAAAAAGTGTAATTATAATATAAATAAACAATAAACATGGCAATAACCGGAACAGAATTAATGGCTATTCAAGCTGGCGCTAGTATACTATCAGGATTGATGGGTAGTAAACGTAGGCGTAGAGAGCAAAGAGAAGCTAAAGCTGCTAGAGAAGAGATGAGAGCTAAATACGAAGCTCTAGATACTAGCAATTTATTTGCTGATATGGAAAATCCATACGAAGATTTAACTGTAAATCTACAGCAAGCTGAATTTATTAGAGAGCAACAGCAACAGCAACAAGCTAATTTATTATCAGGACTTCAACAAGCCGCTGGTGGTAGTGGTATTGGTGGGTTAGCACAAGCTATAGCTGGTCAGCAAACGGTAGCTGCTCAACAAGCCGCTGCAACAATAGGACAACAAGAAGCTCAAAACAAAAGATTAGCAGCACAAGCACAAGGTAGAATCGATGCTTTAGAAAGACAAGGCGCTTCACAAGCTAGACAGTTAGAAGCTAGTAAAACAGCAACTTTATTCGGTATTGAGTCACAAAGATTAGCTGAAGCTAATTTAGCAAGAGCAAGAGCAAGACAAGCTGTAGCTAGTGGTATTGGTAGTTTAGCAATGATGGGTGTTAGTGGTAAGTTTGATGGTATGTTTGGGGGCGCAACTCCAATAGGTGATATGGAGCCAGCTTACAGTAGTTTTGCAAGTAGTCCCTATAGCTCACCATATTCAGCGCCAAGTTTATCTCAAGCTACTGGAATAACTAGCGCTGGGTTTAATATACCTGGGGCTAACATACCATCATATATGTCATACGCTCCTCCAGCTTTTACTTTAAACCAAACGCAAGTAGGTAATCAAACAGGAACGTACTTAGATCCTATGTTTGGAGCTGTTACCAAAGATAATTTATTTAATACATTTAAAAGATAAAATATGGCAACTAAAGGAAAACAATCAATCATGGCAAACCAAGCGCTCATACAAGCGTCAAGAGGTACTGGCGAACAGTTTGTAGATTACGGAGCTGTTATGCAACCTGCTATAACAACCATGATGAAAGAAATTCAAGTAGCTGATAATAAAATGACTAGTTTTATAAACGCTTTACCACCTGGTGCTAATATAGAAAAACTACCTGAAGGTATGAGACCTGAAGTAGAAAGATATTTAAGAGATTCTAAAGAAGAATATGCAGCGGCAGCTGATGTAGCATCTAAGCTAAGCCCAAGAGATCCTGGCTATAGAGAGGCTATAGATAAAATGAATAGTATAAAAACAGGTTTTATAAACTTAAACAAAAACTTAGAATCTCACTTAGCCAATAGAATAGAATTTATTCAAGACAAAAATGACTTGTCAGGTTCTTTACCTGATAATGACAATATATTTTTAACTAGTGTATACGCTGGTGATTATGATGGTTTTAAAGTAACTGGGGGTGAATTAGAGTTTTTAGATAAATCAACAAATAAATACAGAAGAAACTCAGAGTTTCCACAATACTCACTAACAGATGCTATAGGTGCTA
>Ga0208899_1002759_pt1 | contig 11568 bp, 32 predicted proteins | sample VirMetDEL_Nov_24_FD_184518 | JGI IMG/M metagenome (GOLD analysis project Ga0208899, IMG submission 184518) | Aqueous microbial communities from the Delaware River and Bay under freshwater to marine salinity gradient to study organic matter... | ecosystem: Environmental > Aquatic > Marine >...
ATCACATTCAATACCTAACATTGTAAGTTCAAAGGCTGTAAAAAGTTCTCCTGCCGTACCTGTTAATTTTTCTGCTCTTATCATTAATCATTCCTCTTCGGTGATACTTTTAACCATTCTCGTGCTTCTTCTCCTAATGTTCTTCCCGCTAAAGTAATTTTTGATTGTAATACTTTAACAATGTGCACATCAATACTATCAGGAACAACTAAATCAACATACAAAACTTTACTTGTCTGTCCTATTCTATGACATCTATCTTCTGATTGTATTCTTGTCTCAAGATTAAAATCATTTGAATAATAAATAACATTCGTGGCTGCAGTAAGTGTTAAACCTCTTCCCGCTGTTTGTGCATTACCCACAAAGAACCTTGTCTCTTTATCATTTTGAAATCTGTCAATGGCCTTGTCTCTATCTTCTTGTGAAGTGTCCCCATAATATGTGACCACGGTGCCCGATCCATAGGCTTTATCTAAAGCTTTCTTTATCTTTTTTATATCATGTCTGAATCTTGACCAAATAATTACTTTGCCATCCATTTCTTCTATAGTGGCAAGCATAGCATCTATTCTATGGTTGGCTATCTCAACAGTTTCTCCATCATCTGTTACAAGGTACCCACACAATAGTTGTTGAAGCCTAAGTAAACGAGTCATGACCTCGGGTGCGGTAACCATGTCGCCACCTTCAAGAAAAGCCACGGCACTATCTTTCATACTGTTATAATGTTTGATTTGATCCGAAGTTAAATTAACATGTCTTGTTGTGTAAATTTTCTCGGGTAAATCTAATGCTTCTTCTTTTGTAACTCTATAAGCAAATCTATGTAATTTATCTGTTAGTTCTTCTAAATTTCTAAATCCAACAACTTGTTGAAAACTATGATTACCCATTCTTGTTTGTCGAATGATGGCATAACGGCCTTGAAAAGACCAATAACTATCAAATCCTAATAAGTCTTTATCTAAAAAAGCACATTGAGAATATAAATCCATAGGAGATTGTGTTATCGGAGATCCTGTGAGTATTCTTTTATATTTAGCTGACTCTCCTATTCTCAATACGGCTTTAGTTCTTTTAGCTTTTATATTTTTAATTGTTGTTGATTCGTCTACGGCCAATAGAAAATCACTTCTGTGTATAAAAGCATCTAAATATCTTATCACTTTTGCTGTAGCAAAGGCTTCTACATTTACCAATAGAACTCTTAGTTTGTCCCTGGTTTTTACACCTTCTTCTAAAACAACTTTCTCTGTTTTGTTAGCACTAGCTTTCCAAACATATACATTTTTTTCCACATTGTCAGGCAAGTGAGTTGGAATTTCTGAGTTTTTCCAATTCATGTACACACCTTTCGGTGCTAATATAATAGCTGTGTCTATTTTTTTATTCTCATATAACCAGGTGATGTTATCAATTAATACTTTGGATTTACCACACCCCATCTCCATAAAATATGCATAATTCTTACTAGCAAAGCTTCTAAACAAAGCTTCTTTTTGATGAGCATACGGCTTCGTCTTGTAATTAAACATTTGTTCCCCTCTTATTGTTTTACATTTCGTCAAACCAAATTAATGTTGAACTAGCTGATCTTGTTTCTGCTATCTTTCCTCGGTATGGTTCTTCGGGCTTGATTGCATCAGGATGATCTGTGCCTGACCAATCTGACTCTGGTAACTCTCTTTCTTCTTCAGTTGTTAGGAAAGGTCCCCAATAGCCACCAGACCCCTCAAGATAATTTCTTTTCTTTCTCTTCCATTCTTCAAGCCTTGCTATCTGGAGGATCGTCTTCATCGGTGTCCCAATGTGGCTCGAAATGGATTGTGTATCTCTCCCCACTTCCCACATCCTCTTTGCCACGGCCACGGCTAGGTGGGGGTGGTTTGGGAAAAGGGATGATGTTATCTCTACCTTCAGAGTGTACTTTTTTTTCATTCTTTTTATCCATCACTCTCCTCCTCTTCTAGCCCTTGCATGATTGCGAATCTTGCAGACTCGAGATGCCATAGCACCTCGGCTGGATCTTTCATTGTTGTGATCATTTGAACCATATTATCTTCTTTACTAGTTCCTAAGACTACAATCTGTTCAAATTGTTCAGCAGCCAACTCACATACTCTAGGTACGGGTTTAACTGTTTTCCTTATTTTATAAGGAAACTTTATTACATTGTCACTCATTTTAACTGAGAACCTTGGCAACAATCGTCCACAATACTATGGCACAAAACACATTGCTCATGACCATGTATGTTAACAGTCTGTAGTGTTCCTTGACATCTGGGACATCTCGGCGAACAATGTGTTTTAACTTCTTCTTTTTCCCATTCATAATTTACTTCTTTTTCCATTTTTCATTTATCTCCGATCTAAGTGAATGTGTGTGCCCATTGTACTTCATCTCAAGGTATTTGCTAGCTAATCTTCTAGCATCTTTTGCCTCGTCTTCCATACCTGCCGATGCAAACTCAACGGCTTCTTCTTCAAATCTTTTTATTAAAGAATCTATAAGTCGCATAGCTCTTCTCCAAAATTATCTGATCCTATTAATTGTTCAAGCTCGTAGTCGCTCAATGAATCTAAATAGGCAGGATCACTAAAAGGATCACGAGGCTTAACTTTAGGTTTTCTTATCTTTACTGTTTCTTTTACAGTAACTTTTTTTACAACAGTTTTTTTCGTTAAAACTTGTTCAATCGTACTAAATCTATAACCACAAGAATTACATTTACGTCTTCTTTTAATCGCAGATGTTTCTTGAGGTCGGCTATCTACAACAGATGTGCTACTATTACATTTCAAACAATTCATTTCTGCCTCTTTTTATATCTGTACCTCACACCATCTCTTGCCGATCCATGCTTGGCAGTATACCTTAAATGATTATTCCCACCCTTGTCCATAATATCAGCTAGCATAGAGTAACCACCCGTGAAAGGTTGAATCGTAGGTTCATGGTATACACGGCCATAGTCTTCTTCTTTCACGGCTCTTGGATCATCCTCAAACCATGTGTCGTCTTCTTTCTTTTTATTCGCTTTCTGTAACTCCTTACATATTTTTGTTATCTCGTGTCTTGCCGTCCTCTCGGCAAAATTATTGAATATTCTTTTTTTCAATGCTTGTGCTCCTTGTCTTGTTTTCGCACTTATATTTAATCGTATGTGGATACGGAACTATTGATGTTATCATATCTGCCATCTCCTTGACTCTAACTCTGCATTTTTTCTCGGTTGTGTATCCGTAAGGAGCAACTGTATCATGTATTTCGAAACAACTCCTCTCGTCTCCCGATCCATGAACCAAGGAGCAGATTAATAACATAGCTTTAAACATAACTATCCTTTTAAGATTCTTCTCCAATGAAGTCTGAGGACATCTGCATAATATGGATGTCCATCTTTTTCATATTCGCTACACACATCATTGAGAATATTCTCTATTTTTGTTACGGCTTGCTCCCAAGAAATATCCGTCTTGTGGATTGGCTCATACTCTAATTGAGTTTCTTGTAAATGTGTTTCTTCCATTACAATCTCCTTTTCTTTTAGTATTACATAATATCCTATAAAAGTATAGGATGTGATGGATTTTCTTAGATTTTGTATGCATTACATTACGGCATCCAACATTACCCTTAATAAAAAGCCATGAATTATTGTGGGTTCTTATTTATTAAGACATCTAAGACATTGAAGAAACGATATTCCATCATCGCACTTGTAAGGAGGCGATGCCTACCACGAAACTTATAAACTCTTTTCTATTGCATTCGCTATTATCATTGCATTCTGAGGTACAATCGCATTACCTAGTCCTTTAATTCTGTCCACCCTTTTGGGTAACCCATCAACCACTCTGTCCACTCGGGGTTCAACTTTCCAGATGGTTTCTGGGGGTCTTTCACTTTGGCACACAGATATGACCGATTGTCCATGTGAATCTGACTCTTGCTCCCAACTGCTCCACAATCTTTGTATTCGGATGCTCTTGGAGTCGGAAAGGTTTCCATGTGATTCACGGCATCCCTCAACTTTACTCCCCAACGAACTCCGTCCTTGTTCGTCCTCGAGAATCTTCCGTTGTTCAGTTCCACATTGCTCGCCATTCCCCCCTCCACATCCGAGGCTCTCGGAGTTGGATATAGTTTGACTGTGTTCGGGTCTACTTGCTCCCTTAAATTGCTTGGTCGCTTTCTCCCCTTTCTGTGTCCGTTCTGCAATTTCCTCGTTGCCTCCTCCGATCTCGGTGGCAGATGATCCATTGTATTCGGGGTCGCCCATGTCTCTTCCAATGATCCAAACTCTGTCCCTTTTGTGGCGAGCTCCGATTGAACTAGACGGAAACACAAACGTCCTCGTTGCGTAACCAATGCTTTCCATTTGAAAGAGAACCTCGTCAAGTCCCATTGAGAAGTGTCCATAAACATTTTCGTAAACTGTAAAAGTGGGTCTGACTTGTTCAACAATTCTTTGGATGTACGGATAGATGTGGCGAGGGTCTTCTTCGCCTCCCCTCCGACCTGCGACTGAGAACGGCTGACATGGGTATCCACTTGTGAGGATAAAAGGTTTTCCTTGAATAAATTTTCTTGGTTCACTTGCAATCTCCTTTACATCATTTGCTATTGGTACATTTGGAAAGTTCTTAGCTATCACTTTTCTGCACCATTCTTCAGTATCACAGAAAAGGGTTGGAGTCGTATTTAAACGACTCCACGAGAATCCTAGTGCAAAGCCACCGATTCCCGAACAAAGGTCTATGTGTTCTCTCATTTATCCCTCCAATAATTTTTCTAAAACTTTTTTATGAAATTCCATAGTGTCTTGTTCTCCAATAGAATCCCAATCAAATAACATATATCCATTGGGGTCATTGTGAACATCACTTACCATCCCTCCTCGAACTTCGATTAAGATCGTATCGTCAGGAATATCTTTTACAAAATCTTCTACTTCTTTATCCATTTGTAACCTCCAATAACTTATCTATTTTTTTAAACAGTTCTTCAGTTGGTCTGAAGATCGGTTGGAAATTTGATTGTAGATGTGTATCAATACCAAACTTATTAAATATCATATCTAATATTTCTCCGTCTGATAAATCTTCATATATATCATTGCTCATAGTTCTGCCTCAAAGCTACATTCTCCATTGTCCTTGATGCATTTATAGATTTGATTACCTAGATCAAGTCTTGCATACCATTCCAAAAGTTCTCGAACTTTACCACCACATATAATGGGGTACTTAGGATTGTTTTCTAAGAGATAATCCAAAAGCATTTTATCATTATAACCTTTTTCGCCATCAGTTTTGAAAAAGGTATCCATTTGCTTTTTATGTTTACCTAAATGTCTCTTACATTCTTTCAGTCTTTCTTTAACTTCATCTAAATGACCCTCATGATAATAATAATTTACATGAGTTGCCTCGCCCTCGACTCCAAAGAAATCAGCATCATTAGAACTCTGTACGGCAAACCAAAACTTGCCCTCAATATCTCCGTGATAATATCTACCCATTAACTTTCTCCATTTGATTTTTCTTTTTTCTCATAAGTTTTACTAACTTATATAAATTGTGAACATGGCTTACTCCATGATCGTCTTCGTCATTCAAAATAATATCGCAATGATAATCAATGACCTCTTGTAATAAAAACAATTCTTCTTTATTAAATTTCATTTCTGTAATTCCTCCCTTTAGTTTGCTCTTGTATGTCTTTGATCATTATTTTTTTAGTTTGAGTATCACTATTAAAAAAATAAGTTATTTCTTCCCAATAATCATGGAATGTTTCTTCAAAATACCATTTGACTTGTTCTTTATTAACTTTCATTTAGTCCTCCTTAATAACTTTTTTGCTATATTTAGAGAACCACATAAAATCATACAATTCTCTATTCTTTTCATCACATCTGTAACAGAAATGAAAATCTTCTATTGTGTTAACCATGTCGCTAGGATCATGTAAATCGCCACAACTCTCACAAGCATTCACTTTCTTTTCTCCTTTAAAGATTTATATCTGTTATCCCAAATCTTCTCTAAAACTTCTTTGTCTGTGAAATGTTGTTTCAATGTTATTGCAACTTTTTCTTGAAACCAATCACTCTCCGTAATTACATCAAGTTCATGGTAAATAAAATTTTCTATTGCTTTTGCTAGTTCTACACTAGTTGGTCTTACGTCTTTCATCCTCTTTTCTCCTCCTCGTCTACTTGTCTACAATATAAAGTTATGCCAAAATCATAACCCTCTTTGTAGTAATAATGAGATTCATTGTCATTTCTTATGCCATGTATCAAACCATCTACTACACCATCTTTAAATTTCGTTATAACTTTATTCTTTTCAATCTGTTTTTCTAATTCAATTAAGTTCATTACGAAACTCCTCCATTTCTTTTATTGTTTTTTTATAATTTTCCTTGTCTTCGTCTGACAATTCCGACATTGATACATACTGCCACCCCTCATTTTTATCCGTCAGTATCTCATTAAAATGATCGATAACCGATGTGTAATGATAGATATGTTCATATCCCTCGATAGGTTTTTTTGTGTCGCTATCTATTATAACGTAGTCCGTTGGATATAATTCAGTAGTCATTATGCATTCTCCTCGATAGGATTGTCATTATCTGCACAACATTGTTTATGGCTATCCCAACAATCTTGAATTGTGTGTCGATCTTTGTCATATGAGTTATCAATGAAATTCATCAATTCTCCAAAGTTTCCAATAACTCCACCCTCTCCATAAATGTGATCATAATAGTAATACAAGATAGTTTCTGTATGCCAAGGTGTAAGACCATTCATTATGCACACTCCTTGAATAATTTAAGAGCATCATCAAATGGTAAAAAGTTTAAACACTTTTCATTTGGGTGGTTCTTTTCAAAGAAATGCTTGAATGCCGTGTCTGTGTCATTAGCTTTTTTCTTGTAACCCATGAGATGACCATCTTCGACAAAAAGATATTGTTTCTTTAAATCTTTCTTCAATGCTTTGGTGTCAAGCCATTTATACAACTCATCATGACAATGATGCTCTAAATCAATGTCATAGGTACAAGTTTCTTTTTCTCCGTCTGCCGTAAAGTCAAAACTTCCTTGACCAAAAGTTTTTACACACCATTCATTAGCCTTTTGAACCAAACCTCTCTCTTCGATTTCGGGGTATGTGTGTTGTCTGTCACAACCACCATGCCCATCGTTGGATACCTCAATGGCTTTCTTTCCATTGATATAGACTGTTGCATTATAGCAAGGTGTTTCTTCTGAACCTCTTGCATAGTGTGTTATGTTCTTAACTTCTAAAGTTTTAATTTCCATTATGATTCTCCTCATGATTTTTATTATTTTGTTTTAACTCAATTAAAAATTCTTCCATGTCTAATCCTAGTGTTGCCTCTTGTCTGTCAGAATAAATTATCTCCTCAATTCTTCCAATCACATAGTCAACGTCTACTCGTAACTTGTTCCGTGGTTCAAGGTACATGGACTTTAGTTGTTGGTTTAATTCTTGTATCATAATATCTCCTTTGTTAATTAATACTTTGGTATAAGAATTCTAGCATAAATTCCCATAATTAGTCAACTAATTGTTTTTCATATAGGGTTTTCCTCATATTTTTTTTAAAATTATTTTTTTTCAAAAAAAGGTGTAATGAGTGTAAAACTGTAATGAGTGGTCTGAAACGTATAGTGGAACTCAAAGAGTTCATTACACTCTCATTACACTCATTACACTTAATTTGTAGACAAACGACACCTAAGACATATTTTTGTGTTTTTATATTGTAAAAATATGGTAGAAACCCTATAGTATTTTTATTATGCCAAAAGAAAAGTTTCTTACTAATCGTCAAAAAGAATTTTGTAAACTCGTTTGTGAGGGCATTTACAGCAATGCTGAATGTGCTAGGAAAGCGGGCTATTCGCATGGTCAAGCTAATAAGACTGCGAGTTTGTTGTTGAATGGCCGAGATTTTCCACTTGTTGTCGAGCATTTAAAAGAACTCCGTGAAGAAAGAGAAAGAAAATATGGAGTAACTGTTATTGGTCAACTCAAAAGATTTTCTGAATTGAGTAAAGGTGCAGAAGAACAAGGCCAATATTCGGCATCTATCAATGCTGAGAAAATAAGGTCTGCACTCGGAGGTCTTACTATTGATAGGCGAGAAACTACCCATCAACTCGACCAACTTAGCCGAGATGAAATAGTAGCTAGACTTTCTGAAATTAGGAAACAATACCCATCTGCTTTTATCGAGGGCGACTATAAAGTTGTCGGAGATAGAGAGGGGAGAAAATCTATCTCCGACTTGGGCGATAATACAAATTCCTAATTTTGCATCATGCATTTTTGGTTTAACATTAAACATTATTATTAGTCAACTTATAATCAACTAATTGTTCTGCCACATAACCGACCCAGTAATTCCCATACCTTTGGTCAACAGAAATCAATATTTCTTCGGTTGTCTTATCTTCGATTATGCTATTTACATAATCGTCAACTTCCATCATATGATTTTTTAGTTTACCCATGATTAAACCTCCAACTTTCTTTTAACTTCTTTAATTTCTTTTTTAGTTAATATATTAAAATTATGATCGTATTCTTCCCATTCTTTAGAAAAGGCATCAAAAAAATATAAAGTATTATCTACAGATTTAAATGTTCCGATTAACTCAGTATATGGGTCTTGTTGCCATGCATCATCTATATTTCTTGTAACATGAATACAATTTTGAATATTTAGTTTTCCCATTTTATTTCCTCCACTTCTTCAACTGTTTCTTCTATTATAGTAACATCACAATTATCTGGATAATCTGCATAAAATTCTTCAGCTTTTTTTGCTGACATTGCAGGAACAAGATAATCTCTTCTTTCATGTACAGTAACTATTACTTGAAATGTTTTCATTTGTTAATTCTCCAATCCTAAAAAGAAATGTTTGGGGTCTTCTATTAAAGTCCCATCTGTTCTAGTTAATCCAACACAATATGAATTGGCAGTACATATAATCAGATACTGACCTATTTTATCTTTTATAACTTCGTACCCTCTATTTTTCCAATAAACAGTATATCCATTATAAATGGCAGTTTTTATATCATCTAAAGACATTCCATTTTTTCTAGTTTCTACATGAGTTTCTGCATCTATGTTATGATATGTTTTTCCTATCTCTATTATTTTTTCCATATCCTCATATGATATCGCATGATGTTCTGCAAATTTTCCAACTGTAAGATAGTTATTAAAAAAATCTCTATACATCATTTTTAGTTCTGTTCTAAAAGTTCTCATTATATTGCCTCCATACTATTTGAGTTAAAAAGTTCTTTTATAAAAGTTTCTGTTTCATGATATTCATCTATTAGAATATCAGTAACTGCCTCTACTCCTTTAAGACTAGATGTCGGAACATCTAACCTAAAAGATTTATTATATTTAGAAAAACCTACTGACTCCAAATATTCGTCTAGTTCTTGCCTATTCATAATTTATCCTTTATGTTAAATTTATATTATAAATAATCCTAATTTTTCCCATATCAAATGTCAACAGAAAAAACACTTGCGAATGAAATAAAAATGGCACTCCCTAAAAACTCTTTTTTCCAAAAAATTGAAAACAGAGTTAGTAGTGGCTTTCCCGATTTATTCATTCTTTTAAATGGAATTCCACTTTTTATCGAACTTAAATCTCCTATAAAAGGAAATAGGATAAAATGTGAAAAGTCCCAAATTGCTTGGCATTTAAGATATAATGCTTGTAATGGGGTTTCTTTTTTCTTGCTCCGAGTACCCTTGACCTCTGATCTATTTTTATTTGACGGGGGCATTGTGGCCAAATCCATTGCTACAAACTGCGATTTTCCGAGGTCTGCGACCCTTTGTAGTCGAAAAAATATTATTGAAACATTGGACATTGCGACCTCCCATGCCTTGCGACCTTTGCTAGTCAAATCATAAAACAAAAAAAGACTATGCTATAAAACATAGTCTAAAATTCTGTTAATGGGTTTTGAAAATTATTTGTCTATTTGTACTTTCCCAACATAAACCACATGTTCCACAGTTTGGGGTTTTATCTTCTTGAACGGGACATAAAATAGATTCGCCTTTTTTGGGCTTTACGACATCGAAAGAATTTGCAGAAAACAGATTTTTCAAATCATTAGAGAATCTAATTGCAAATCGTTCTTTATGAATGCTAGTTAAGAATGAAATTGTACTAGCAATGGATCGTGAATCTTTATATTTTGAATTAATGTTATTTGCCGTATAACCATAAATGGCAATGTTAGGAAAATCTTTTAAAATCATATCCCAAAACATTACATATGAAACACTAAAAAAGTCTCCAAGGATATGTAATCTTATTAAAGCTTTCTTGCCATTAAGATTTTTTATATCTTCATATATTCTATTTTTTAATAATTGCTCATCCTTAGAATTCATCCTATGAGCAAAAGGCATATTATTACCATAGCATGTTTCCCAATGGAAACAATCTTTGGGGCATGTTTCACGCTCAACCAATGTTAAAGTTAAAAATTTATAATCTTTAAACTTTCCCTTTAAAACTTTTTTCCCAAGCTTTTTATTTGTACTTGGTTTTAAAACTTTGAATTCATAATTGTTTAAATCATGAATATTTTTTTTATAGATTGTTGTAGTTAACATTATAAATACCTCGATAAATTGTTAAAAGTCATCGTATATTGTTTCATGGATTGTGGATTTAGTCGCCTGGTTTTTTGACTACAAATGACCGTAGGGGTGGGACTGCGTATTCGGGTGGAGTCCCGACCGCCCACCCCTACGGTCACTTTTTGTGGCTGGACATTTCTGTCCAGCCTCCCCAACCAACTAGGATTCTTTTGGTGGTTCTGTGATTCCCTCGACATAAATCTTGTCTTCTTCGAGGTGCGATGTGTAGTCATTGAATCCACATCTATACGCTGTTTGATCGACCCTATACAAAGCTCCTGAGGTAGTATAATTCATACCTCCGATTTGTACCTCGCCATAAGTTTCGTCAAGCATGTCGTCATACATGTTGTAGGCTTCACGCTCGGAGACGGTTCTGCCAACGAATTGACTAGGGTCTTCGTTGAAGGCTTCGATGAAGCCTTCAGTGAAAATTGGAGTACCCATTATAAATTCTCCTTGTCTGCTAGTGCTTTCTTCAGATCTTCAATCTCTTTTTTGAGATTGTCGAGGTGAGTCTGATACACTATAATTTTGTTTGATGAATCAGACTTCACAATCATTTGAGCTATTCTCAAAAGAATATCATGTTCATCTATGTTAACACTAGTGTCTTCTAATGTTTCAACTCTGGCTATCAATTCCTGAAAGTCATAGTTGTTTGTTAAAGCCTCATCAATGCTTGAATCAACTTGTTCTGTAACTAAATCTTGAATTGCGTTTTCAATATCTGACATTTCTGTCCTCCTTTTATTGGTTGTTGTTATATTATAAATATACATAATTATTGATTGGTCTGCATATTTATTTTGGCTAGTGATGACA
>Ga0208899_1002763_pt1 | contig 11562 bp, 14 predicted proteins | sample VirMetDEL_Nov_24_FD_184518 | JGI IMG/M metagenome (GOLD analysis project Ga0208899, IMG submission 184518) | Aqueous microbial communities from the Delaware River and Bay under freshwater to marine salinity gradient to study organic matter... | ecosystem: Environmental > Aquatic > Marine >...
CTTTGTCATCCATTTCATGTTTTCCTCTTCGTCATAGCGCTGACCAAATTCCGCTTTGTCCATAACTGGACGATCATCTACAATATTAGTTTGAGCAGACTGCTCTGCATTGAACAGCCTCATCTTTGCTCGATCCACACCGACAACAAATCGTTTGTGGATAGATGGATCATTGTAGCGATTCTTGAGTTGCTTTACCATAATCTGACCAAGTTGCTCCATCTCTTCAGTTGAGATCAAAGCACACATAAAGTCGACCGTTGCTGGTAGAGCAAACGACTCTGAAGTATCTTCAAGACCAGGATCACTGTTAGTGAAACCTGTTCTATTCAGCTGTGTAGCACTGATAATTGGCAGATTTTTTTCAACGGCCAAACCTCGAAGCTCTTCGGCAATAGACTTGATATAGGTATAGCTGTTGACATTGGATCCGTATTTTAATCTGCTGGAAGTGCATAGGTTGATATAGTCAATGTAAACGATATCTGGTCTGAAGTTTTTTTTGAGACTCAGTTCATTCAGCAAGTGACGAAAATGACCTGATCCAACAGTTGCAGTTGGAAACTCCTTGATGATGAGTTTCCCAGTAGTTTTTTTCTTGAGACGATTGATCTTGTCGTCGTAAATCTTTTTCGGAAAACCCTGTAGTTCATCGAGTGGGATATTGAGTAGATTTGAGTCAATCCTCTCAGCAATTCTTTCTTCTGCCATTTCAAGAGTAATATACAAGACATTCTTGCCATCTAGTAAATTGGATGCGGCAAAGTGACACATTGCTAAAGTTTTACCGACACCAGTACCAGCAAGCAGTACGTTGAGAGTTTTATTTGGCAAACCACCCTTGGTTATCTTATTCATGTACTCAATGTCAAATGGTATTCTATCCTCGACTCGATTATAGAATTCATATCGATCATCTGCATTTTCAATGAAGTCATGGCCGATATGATTGTCAAACGACACACTTAGTGACTCAGCGAGAATGGATGGAATGGCCTCCTTATTATAAGTCTTAGAGTTACCATCAATGATGTTAATAGACTCCATGATTGCATTATATACAGCTCGTTCTTGACAGAACTTCTCTGTATTATCAGTCAGCCATGTGGGGTCCTTTTTCTCGAATGAGAGCTGATCTATATATTCAATCAGACTCTTAAATGTCTGCTCTGGTACGGATTCTTTTTTATTAATCTCAATGAGTAGAGTTTCTTTGGTAGGCAAGCCATTATATTTTGTTACGAACTTATCAATCTCCTGAAACAGGATCTGCTCAGTGTGATCTTGAAAGTACTCAATTTGGATAAATGGTAAGACTCTCCTTGCATAGTCTTCATCAAAGATTAGATTTGCCAGTATCGTCTGCTCTATTCTCACTAGATGTAGCCTCCGTTATGATTTCAACTAAGATGTCGCCGAGTGTGGTCTCAAATTGAGAGTGATCTTCTTCTGTCAATGAATCTAGGTCAATGTTATCTGGTGACTCTAGAATTTCATAATCAAATTTTAGTGTGGCTTCATCATTTTCACTTTCTTGAAATGATACCACATCATATCTGTATACTATACCACAAAATTTATCATCTGTCAATTTGATTCTTGCTAGCTTTTCATCTACATTTTCATCGAATAGAACATCATACTGCAACTGCGACATCTTCACTCTCTTCTTCTAAATCGATTACTTCACTATCAGTTTGACCATACATGAACTCTTTACGAGCTGCATCTTCGAGTTGCTGTAGTATATCATCCGTGAAGTAGTCAGATGGTTTTTCATTAATTGCTTTGCCAAAAACTTTTCTACCATCGGGAAGTTCGTATCGAGTGCTGACCTTTTTAATGATATTATATTTTTCGGCAAGATCAAGCAACCCATAATACCTGTCTAGTCCAGTGCTATAACTTAGTTTCACTTCAACATCTTTGTTCTCTTTAGTAAAGCGAGACTTAATCATCCGGCACCGAATGATATTACCGATAACATCCTTGCCGTCTTTGTCTTTCTTTTTGGATAAAAACACAATCTGTGATGCTGTATACTTGAGGCCAGAACCACCACCCATCTCTTTCATCGGCACATATGAACCGATAACATCATAGACGTGATTGGTAATAATCATTGGAACATTGACTTTTGCAAGTTTGAGATTTAGTACACGGAATGTGGCTTTGATAAGCTGAGCCTTAGTCATGTCACGAGTCTCTTTACCCTCTGTAGTATCTTCAACCTCTTTCGTGGTTGATAGCTGACCGAGAGAATCAAGAACCATGAGCATGGGAGGGCGATCATCAGCATCAGCTTTAGCATAGTTGTCCAAGATCTGGATAGCTGTATGCCGAAACTTTTGAATAGTGTCAGGTTCTGAGACGATGACGCGCTCTGCATCAATGCCTCGTTCCTCCATCATGGACTTTGTAACAGCAGCTTCAGTATCAAAGTAGAAAACAGCACCAGTGGGATTATCACTGAGGAAACGCCGAACCATACCCAGAGCAAAGAAGGTTTTTCCTGTAGAGCTTTCACCAGCGAGCGCAAGTACTTTATTATTTGGGGCACCACCAAAAATGGAGCCAGAAAGAGCGGCATTAAAAATATAAGAGCCGGTATCAATAGTATCGCTAAACTCACTAGAGCCCAGTCCGTCAGCTGCAACATGTGTATTCTCGTCGTTTAGTTCTTTGACAATATTACGAAAAAAATCAGTCATTCAGTAACCTCCTATAAAAGCATATATGGAGAATTATAATTTATAATTCTAAAAAAGTCAATCAGTTTCTGATTTATTGTTACGCCCAAATGTTCCCTGTTGACGAAGTGCTGATTCATTATTTTTTAATCTTTTTTCTTTCACATTCAGCTTTTCATCATTGTACAATGGTTCTTTCCAATTGTCTTCAATATCTAGATTCTCGACTGTAGTTATTTCTACCGTGGCATCTGGGTCAATTTCATCAACGGCAACAATAAATTCTTCTGGTTCATCTTCAGTTTCAACTTCGATTTCATTCCACTCGTCTGCTACATTGACTGCTTTTTTTATCGCCTTTGGCTTTAGTAATGTCATGTTCGCCGCAATGAGTAATAAAACTGCAAGAGGATCAAAAACAAAAATGATAGTGATGATTACCCACCGTACTGCTTCTTCAAGAACTGATTTATTAGTTTCTTCGTAAAAAAGAGCAGCTATATACTTGATAGGTCCTACTTCAGCTTCGAGTTGAAGTTGCTGTTTCTGTAGGGGTCTTGCATTGTCTCGAAGCTGTTTAATTCTGTTGCTCGCATCAGAAATGATTCCGGCGAGTGTGCTTCTTTCCACACGTTGGCTTTCACGCACGGCGATAGAACCCTCTGGCCCTCTAATCCGATCATACTCGATGAGCGTCTCGACAGCCTTATCGAGTTGGCTAATGACTTGTTCTGCATCTTTAATTCTCCTTTGCTCTTGACCAATCTGTTGGTCTATGGATTGAATCTCTAAAGAATTATCTCCCCCAACCAACGTCTGATCGATATGAGCCTTGGATAGAAAACCAAAGATACCCATCGATGTAATGAACATCAGCACTACAACTGCCGATGTTAAATATGCCCTTAATAACTTCGGGCATGTCTTCCAGTTTTGATAGAGCCAGGATGCCGTAAGTAGTTTACCTACTTCGAGCACACCGCCCATAATAGCAATAGGCATTGCAGCGGCAGCAAAGATGGCCATAAGACCAACGATGCTGTACCATGCAGCAACTCCAGAAATGGCAATCGCCACTAGTAATGTGAGTAACGCCATAAACATTTTAGCCCCGAGTGATAGCTAAAACTTTATCTATTGTAGACTGAACTTGTGTGGCTCTATTTGGCCAATGAATATATTCTTTGTCAGCAGTCTTTAAGAGATTTACAAGCAGAGGCATGATTAGTTTTTCCAATTCAGTTATTTTACCTCTTACTTCATCTTGAGCTTGTGCAATGGCAAGCTGCACATCATCTGATTCTTCAACATTTCTTCTTGTCAGAAGAGTGTCAAGCTTATCCTCCAGAGGAGCAAGCGCATTGAGTACCACACGAGTTAAATCATTCTCGTCAATAGAAGGTGGAGTTTCGGTAGCGCTCTCTTGATTTGCTACATATGTAGCTTCATCAATGGCACTGAAACCAAAATCCAAATTTTGATATTCTGCAGGAATGTCAGCCATTAAAAAAGTCCTCTAAAGTGTTTTGTCTTTCCACTGACCACCCGATAGCATCAAGAATATGGCGAATTGGATCTACATAAGACTTATCAAACTGCATATCATAATCAATAAATCTTTTTAAATCAAATTCAGGTGGTAATATAATTGGAAAAGCAATTACATTTTGCTTTGCCGGATTAGGCATTCTAAGATAAGCAAATTTAATCTTATCGCCGTTTTTAATCTCTTCATACTTATTATTTATATTTAGTTCTTTTATGAGTTGATTATATCGGCGAGATGCACGAACGTGAATGGGAACACCAACACCTTCTTTTTGCTGTTTCCACAGATTAGATACACCACGAGGAAAGGCAACATCCTCTGGGTTTAGTTTTTGGAATTCACTTCTGGCAGTTTTAATAAATTTCTGTACGGCAAATTCGTCCTCATTCATAATAATTGATAGAGTTTTTTCAATGAGCTTGCGACAGGCCTGTGGAGTCGAAGACCGTACGGATTCAATACCAGTGATCTTGATCTTTGGTTTTGCATACTGGACACCCTCATTATTGAGTACATTTGCAATGTACCGCTTTTTGCCAGTAAAGATAACCTTAGATGCAATAACTTCTCGTTTCATGTTCATGCGTTGTTCATAGGCATGCACATATTCTTTAAGATTTTTATAAGTTTTTTCTAAGAGAGGTTCAATCTTCTGCTCTGACACTTTGTCTATAAACTTACAGATTTTATCTTGGTCAGTTTCATTGGGCATGACTTGTTTGACGAGCTCACCCATTCTAACATAAAGGCTGTCAGTGTCGATAGCAATAACATAATCGACTTTATTTGTTTTAAGTATACGATTGAGATATTCATTGATAGTATTCTCAGCCCAACGAATTGTAAGCTGTCCGGAAATGGTAATTGCCTCTGCCATTCGAATATCATAATATCGAAACCATTTATTCGACAAAGCACCATAAAGAGAGTTCATCAGAATTTTAACTGCCATTTGTTCATTGTCGAACCTGGCAATATCTTTTTCAATCTGAGCTCTCTCAAACACCTGATCCTTGGCAGTATTTTCAAGGAGTTGTTTTGCTTCAAGTGCTTTTTTCTTGACAATTGTACGTTCATTGTAGAGACTATCAACGATCTGAGGGAAAACACCTTTTGATTTAGTACTGAACAATTGGCCAGTAGAAGCAACGCATGCATCTTTAGGAATATTGAGATCTATATGACACAATAGACTTTCCACATCCACGCCAGGTAGCACGCCGTCCATAATAGTTTCAGGTGACATATTATACTGCATGATAAGATGCGGGTACAGGGAATTCAAGTCAAATGAACAGACCCACTCGTGCATACCTTTCTGAGGTTCTTTAACATAAGCACCTTCAATTCGCCTATCGCTATTAACTTCATCTTGTGGATTAAGAACTATATTTTGCTTTTTCAACACATTGTAGATGTACGTATCCCAGATCTTCACAGACCCAAAAGAAGTCACGTAATTCGCATTAGCCTTATGAGCAAGTGTCATAGCGAGAGCAATAAACCCTGTCTTGTCCTCCATTCGCTCGACGAGTTGAGTGTCCCTGATATTATAGTCAATAAACTTCTGGTGGTTTTCACGGTACAGAGCCGCAAGAGAAGAGTATTCAGAATAGTCGAGTTTCTTTTCGCCGAGTACAACGTTTGCAATGTTGTCAAGTTTATATGACTCCTGGTTACCATAGTTATAACCAAGCTTCTTAAAGAGTTTCATAAAGTCAAGTTGAGTAGTACCGATAATATTATAGGATGTATCTCGAGCTTCTGGTTTGATATTAAACAATGAGAACTTACGCAGTTGATCCTCACCAAGAATACGAGCAATACGATTGATGAGATATGGCATGTCGAACTCTTCGGAGTTCCAACCGCTGATAATATCTGGAATATTTTTGTTCCAGTGTGACAGGAAACTTTTAAGCAAAGTGTGCTCGTCTTGACAGCGGATATACTCGATCCGTTTGTCCTCAACGATTGAGTTACCAACCTCAAACCCGCCGATGCCCCAAGTATAAAAAGTATCATCAACATTATTTTTAATGGTGATGGCAGTAACGGGCTGCTGTGCAAGATTTGGTTCTGGAAACCCCTGATCGGACTGCACCTCGATATCAATGAACATCACATTCATCGTCGATGTATCGGGCACACATCCGTTTGGAAACTTTTCTGCTATAAATTGAGCTATATAGTCTCTGTTACCATACACTCGGAAGTTATCGGCCTCTGTTTCTCGAATGAAGTCCCGACAATCCATCATGGTGCCAGGTTCAATCGTGTCGACGTTAATTCCGTCTAGTGTACGAAATTTTGTTTTGTTACGGGTAGGAACGAAGAGGGTCGGTTTGAACCTAATCTTTTCGACCACTCTTCGCCCTTCGTGATATCCAACGTACAGGATGTCGTTGGACGTCCTCTCAACTGATGTGTAGAATGTTGCCATACTCTAATTTATATCACTTAAGATTTCAAAAGTCAACAATTTTACTCTTCAGTTAGGAGTTCCTTTTTCGCCTCAAGTACTTTACCTCCGGACGTAACCGGGATTTGGCGAGGCTTTTTATGATCTGGGATGATGTTCTTGAGTCTGATGACGAGTAACCCGTCTTTGAGTTCTGCTCCCTCCACTTCGATAGTGTCGGACAGCGTGAAGTGTCTTGTGAATGCTCGTAGAGCAATTCCCTTGTGAAGAAGATTTCCTCCATCTGTCTCCTTGATTTCTCCCTGAACTGTAAGTTTTGAATCTTCCAATACAACGTTGATGTCTTGTTCCTTAAAACCAGCAACTGCTAGTTCAATGGAATAAGTTTCATCATCTTCATGTTTACGAATGTTATAGGGTGGATATGATTGTGGCTTTGCAAACGCATCTGTACGATCAAGCCGATCAATCTCTTGCCATAAATGATCAAAACCAACAAAGAAAGGATCAAATCTGCGTAGTGCCGCCGCATTATGTGTAACCATTATTACCTCCTATGGTTAGCAAGGTTTATAAAAAAGAGAACCCATAAGGCATTCTCGTTTTATTTATATAGTTATTCTCCTACTAAAGTCAATAGGGGAGCGGGAGGAGATGAACAGTAGGAGAATATGATGATCCCGCTCCCCTATAACTTACGCTGCTGCTAGAGCGCGATAGCCGGCTGCAACAACCTCACGTGAAGGAGTACCGAGACGATAGAAGTTCCGTGTCTCGCCACCCTTATTCGTACGAGCATTGCTATAAATAGCAACACCGACGTTCTGACGAAGATGGTTAATCAGTGCGGTCGGATTGGCAACGCCAAAACGTGCACGGATCTGCTTCACAGTAAGCTGCTCACCATTCTGTAGTGCGGTGAGAACTCGTTCAGTCTTAGTCATAATAAGTCACTTTCTTTTCAGTTTCAAAAAAACGGTGGTTTATCTTTGGATGCCTACACAGACCGCCGCGGCAATCTTATCGGATATATCTAACCTCAGAACCTACTACACTGCTGACAACTACACCACCAGGTCATTCGCTGTCTGACCCCTTTCGGGGTTTCGTCCCTACGGACTCATCAGAGACAGATTGATTAATCATTATGTTTATATACTACCACATCCTACATTGTTTGTAAATAGATTTCCAATCAATTAAAATTGTTTGTCAGATATTCCTCAAGATAAAAAGAACTGCGAGGTGCAAATTGACAACGATGTGTAAATCCACGACCCCACTTATAGGCACGGACAAATGCGGTCATATTATAAATGTGCTTCAGTTCATCATTTGAAGGATTTAACCACGTCGGATTCTTATTGTGATTATAAACATCTGGTTTTCGCTTAAAAATTTCCAATTCTGCTGTGATTTTAGCTGCAACACCTGTTACAGTAACACCTGCAAATACTTGTTCTCGCTTTTTCATCATATATCCTCTGTTGTGGTGGTGCCGGCGCACGGACTCGAACCGCGGACCTGATGATTACAAATCAACTGCTCTACCAACTGAGCTACGCCGGCATCTATACTACTTCAACAAATCCTCATGCTGCATATTTTTTTGGCGGCGCATGTTATTTTGTGTTGCACCATCTAATCGGTCAAGACGATGCTCAATGCGCTTATGCCAAAAATAATCAATCACATTCACTACAACTAAGCAGATTACAGCAAGACTCAAAATAGTAATTGCATATTCCATACATATCTCCTAAAAATGGCTCCACGGGTAGGACTCGAACCTACGACCAGACGGTTAACAGCCGTCTGCTCTACCAACTGAGCTACCGTGGAATAATTCAAAACCTCGAAGGCAAAACAATCTCAAAATTTTCTGAATCGAGCCAACGCTCTTCACCAGTTTTAAGCGAGCGGATTGATTGTTCACCAGGACGCAGTGGTGACTTCCAGTCAGTCACTTCCCACATCTCACCGTGCTCACGAACACGGTTCTTACCATGTCGTGTCAAGCCACGGATTTTGATAATGTCACCCATTTCACGCAACCTTGGTGATTGTCACATCGCCGGTCGAGCAATTAACAGACTCCCACGTTTCCGTGGTGCGCCAATCCGATTTCTTCCATTCGCTACACATGTTCATCTCCTTATTCATCATATATACATTCTATATCGTGGAAGATAATATGTCAACCGTTTTTTTGATTTTTTTTATGTAAAGAACTCAATCACTTATAATTTTTTTCTTGCCGATATTGTACTTCGCCACCAGCTCCCAGTCATTTTTCTCTTTAAATGGTAGAACTTTGATCTGACTGATAGGAGCCACTGGGTTATCAGTCTGAGACGGACTCAAGATCTCTACGAGATCCCACTCCTTCAGCAGATTAGCAATCGTGTTCCTTCTAGCAGTATCTGAATCTGACATGTTCGAAGGTTTACCGTCAAGTGCAAATAGCTCCTTGAAGTGCACAATGAAGTACCTTTTCTGCTTGTGCAGAATATGGCATGACTGATAAAGTATTTGTTCTTTTTTAGATGCAACGCCGATGCGAGTGAGAGTCTCTCTGACTTTTAAAAAGTCATCATCGCTTTTCAGACGCACCTCGACGAGATTGTTTATATTGAAACTCATTTTTTCAAACCACCCTTCTCAAGCTTTGCTTTTATTTCTTTTATCTGTTGAGAAGACAGAATATCCATGACCTGTTTGGCTTTATCATAACTATACCCATAATACTCTACCACCGCCTCAAGATCATCGTGATGTTCAGTCTTGGCCCATTTGGCAAATCGCCTTTTGGGCCTAATCATATTTATTAAAAATGAAAATTGCAGTTTACTTTCCAGGTGTGAATACATATTCATCACGTTGGCATAGTGAACAGTATCTTCAAAATATGAGAACTGACGGTTGGTTAGATATGGGTTGTATCCCTTTTCGGCTAGTTCATCATTATCAGTATTTGACATGATGTCCTTACCAGAATTTATTGCATTCACATAATCAAATGGATTCATTTGAACTCGCAGTCAGACATAATCTCTGTTAGACAAGCAACAAGATTAACTTCTTGATCACTAACGAAGGCAGCCTTATACGAATAGTCTGCGATGTGCAATACCAACTGCGGTATTGATCTTTCATTTATGTGCTCAGAGGAAGTATCATATAGTTTCCTATAAAGCACCGATGGTTCAATGTCAGAGTTCTGACCGACCCATTTTCGCATTTCCTTGAAGTTTCTATCCTTCAGAAGGGAGATGAGTTTCTTAAAATTATCATCGCCCAGATTGACAAGAATGCCAGTGTCAATATTACCAGTAGCAGAATACCGTTGTAGTTCATTAAGTACCCTCCTCCAATCAGGAAAATGCTTTTTAATCAGTTCTGCAATCACCTGTGGATCAAAAGTCACATTTTCTGATTTAAGAATTGTCTGAACCCGAGACATAAACCCAGATGCTAGATTTGGTTTTTCTTTTGTCGGAATCTTGAACTCAATAACCGAGCACCGAGAGTGTAGTGGCTCGATGATTCGATTCTTGAAGTTACATGTTAGAATAAATCCACAGTTCTTGGAATACTCTTCCATAAAATTACGGAGAGCAGGCTGAGTCGACTGAGGATTTAGATAGTCAGCCTCGTCAAGGATTACATATTTACGAGCACCAGTAAGAGATACTGTCGATGCAAAGTTTTTAATCTCCACACGAAGTGTGTCGATGTTACCATTCATCGAACCATTGATTACGATATAATCAAAGTCGCATTCTTCCAGCATCGCTCTTGCAACCGTAGTCTTGCCAACACCTGGACCGCCGGCGAGGAGAAGATTTGGCACATAGTTTTTGCCCACAAAGTTGGCAAACGTTTGCTTAAGCTCTGCTGGAAGAATACAATCGTCGATCTTGGACGGACGATATCGCTCTACCCACAATTCTTGCATAATATAATCCTTAGTTAAGGTTTGCGTTTCAGAAAATCTGGAATCTTTAACAGCTCTGCTGTTTCCCAGATCTCTTTACACTTTTCACATTTGGTTCTAGGTTTTTTAGAACCAGTATAATCAGGATGTTTTTCACACTTTACCAATTTACTATTACCGGCTTTCAGTTGCAATGTAGTACTGCAGCTTACCTCCATTAGTTGAGAAGTGGCTGATGCCCTTCGAAGAAATCCGAACAGTGTAGTCTGCTGGCATGAACTTTAGATTTTCGACCTTAAACACCAGATCAAATTCAAGATCGGTTGAACCGACCACAGTGCGGAAAGTATTGGATGATTCATCTTTAGAGTTACCAACAACTAGAGTTACATCACCGCCTGAACCAATCACCGACCAATTTGGAAGTTGAAGAACACTTGCCGCAGCCATTGTTTTCTTGAACACATCATCTTTAAGTTCAAATTCAACGACAATATCAGGCAGATCAAGATCTTTTTCTGGGGCCTGCATAATCATGTTAGCATCAGCATAACCGTAGGTGACTGATGACACACCATTCTTGATCTCGACAGAACGATCACCAAAATCAAAATCAGGTGACTCGAAAATACTTACGGTACTGAGAAACTGATTCAGATCATAAATTCCGAATGGTGTTTCAAAAGAATCATCGACCTCTGCTCGAGCAATAATAGTCTTTTGTGGAGAGATCGTTTTCACAACGTTTCCAGAATTGACATACAAAGATGGATTAATTGAAGTAAAACTCTTCAGAACAGAAAGAGTGTTTTGAGAGATGTTCATTTCTTATCCTCACATAAATGACAAAATTTAGTAGTTAACTCAATAATAATATCACACATAGTAGCTTAAGTAAACAAAAATACTCATTTTAGTTTTTGATTTACATCAGCAGTAGCGGCGGCTCCGATATTTGCGAGAT
>Ga0208899_1002765_pt1 | contig 11558 bp, 11 predicted proteins | sample VirMetDEL_Nov_24_FD_184518 | JGI IMG/M metagenome (GOLD analysis project Ga0208899, IMG submission 184518) | Aqueous microbial communities from the Delaware River and Bay under freshwater to marine salinity gradient to study organic matter... | ecosystem: Environmental > Aquatic > Marine >...
TGCCTGAAACTTTTCGTGGCAAGCCCACAGGTAATAAAGTCCTTAATGATGGATGCAGATTTTGTAACTACCGTTTTGATTGTTGGGATAGTCTTACTGAGCGTCCATCTGTAAAGTCACAGGCAAAGAACCCCCCAATAGTAAGCTATATTGGAGAAGTTATTGCCTAACGCAAAGCAATTTAGGGCAGCACGGAAATATGGATATCGTAGTGGTCTTGAACTCAAAGTATCTGATTATTTAAAAGAACTCAAAGTAGACTTCTTATATGAGCAGATTAAGATTGAGTGGGAAGACCTAGCGTACAGAACCTACACACCAGACTTCGTGCTGTTCAACGGAATCATTATCGAAACAAAAGGTATGTTTACTGCAGCAGATAGGCGTAAGCATCTGGCTATAAAAAAGCAGCATCCTAAATTGGATATTCGCTTTGTATTTGAGAGTAGCAGACGCAAGTTACGTAAAGGTGCTAAGTCTACCTACGGTGAATGGTGTATAAAATATGGCTTTAGATACTATGACAGGATTATCCCTGAAGATTGGTTGAAGGAGAAGGGTAAGAACAAGCATCCAAAGTTTATTAAGTTTGGCGGCACAAAAGTGAAAAGGAGATAAGTATGAGTATGATGGAGAAACTAGCTAGCGAAATAAACGAGGAAGATTTCCTTATCCGTGTCAGGCCATTCGCCAATGACGATGGTAGGTGGTCAGGTGAAGTTGATATATCTATTATGGCTATGCCAGACAACCCTATGGATGACGAAGATTATTATCAAGTAATGCACTTTGCTAAGATGATGTGTGCTTCCGTACCTGTCATGGAAGAGATGGAAGAATTACGCAATATTGTTCACGAATATGTCACGAAAGTTATGGACAACGAGATGGATATTGATGTAGAATTAGAGAAAGAAGCAGGTGTAGAAAAGACCTATGATGGTAACGTAGTACACTTATCCTTTAACACAAAGACAGGGGGTTCTGCATGAGTAGACACGAAAAATTTATGAAGATAATGAGGGAACAAGAGGAGTTACGTATGACACAAGCAAGTAAACAATCAGATGTAAAACAAATGTGGCCTTCAGCAGATTCTGTTGATATGGTCAACAGTCCACCACACTACAATCAGACAGGCATTGAGTGCATACACGCTATCTCTGCTGCCACTGACAAAGGGTTTAAGTATTACTTGCAGGGTAACATTATGAAATACCTCTGGCGTTTCGACTACAAAGATAAGCCTATAGAGGATTTGCAAAAGGCCAAGTGGTACTTGGACAAGTTAATTGAAGAGGTAATGGCAAGTGATAAGAGTTAAAATGTTTATTACAATTGACATTGACGATGAGGAGTATCCTGTACCAGCTGACGGAATGGTTGGAGAGGAATTAGAGGATGGCATCCAAGAGTATTTCTATGATATAGAAGGTGCTACTATTAGAAACATAAAAACAATTACGGAGTAACCAACATGATAAGCAATCAATTACCAACAGACTACCAAAACTTTATAGCACTTTCACGTTATGCACGATGGAAAGAGGATGAACAGCGAAGAGAAACATGGAGTGAAACTGTACAAAGATATTTTGACTACATGTCTAATCATTTACAGTCCTCTACTGGTTATAAGCTACCAGACACACTAAGAGGTGAACTTGAAGAAGCTGTACTCAATCAGTCTATCATGCCTTCTATGAGGGCATTAATGACTGCTGGGCCAGCATTGGATCGTTGTCACGTAGGTGGATACAACTGTTCCTACGTGCCTGTAGATAGCCCTCGTGCCTTCGATGAAACAATGTATATTCTTATGTGTGGCACTGGCGTTGGCTTTAGCGTTGAGCGTCATTGCATTGAGAAGCTACCTATGGTTAGCGAAGAGTTCCACGATACAGATACAGTAATCAAGGTAGGTGATTCACGTCCGGGTTGGGCTAAGTCACTTAAAGAATTGATTGCTATGCTGTACACTGGACAAGTACCTAAGTTCGATGTCAGCGAAGTACGTCCTGCTGGCGCACGGCTAAAGACTTTTGGTGGTCGTGCATCAGGCCCACAGCCCCTTGTAGAACTATTTGAGTTTTGTATTCAAAAGTTCAAGGGTGCTGCTGGACGTAGGCTATACCCAATTGAATGTCACGACATCATGTGTAAGATTGGTGAGGTTGTAGTTGTAGGTGGTGTACGCCGTAGCGCATTGATTTCATTGTCTAATCTCAATGATGACCAGATGGCACATGCTAAGTCAGGTCAGTGGTGGGAGAACGAAGGGCAACGTGCGTTGGCTAATAACTCTGTGGCGTACAAGACTAAGCCTGAGATGGGTACATTCATGCGTGAGTGGTTGTCTTTGTATGACAGCAAGTCAGGTGAGCGTGGCATCTTTAATCGTCAGTCAGCTAAGAAGCAGGCAGCTAAGAATGGTAGACGTGATGTTGAGCATGACTTCGGTTGCAACCCTTGCAGTGAAATCATTTTACGTCCATATCAGTTCTGCAATTTATCAGAGGTAGTTGTACGTGAGAATGATACAGTAGAAACTCTCAAAGAAAAGGTACGCCTTGCCACTATTCTTGGTACATTCCAAGCAACTCTGACTAACTTCCGTTATCTGCGCAAGATTTGGCAGAAGAACACAGAGGAAGAACGGTTGCTGGGTGTGTCACTTACAGGCATCATGGACAATGAACTGACAGCCACTGCAGGTGGTAAGTTGGAAACAGTGCTTGAGTTGTTACGTGCTGTAGCTGTTGAATCTAACAAGGCTATGGCTAAACAGCTTAAGATACCACAGTCAACTGCTGTCACTTGTGTCAAGCCTAGTGGTACAGTATCACAGCTTACTGATGCAGCAAGTGGTATTCACGCTCGTCACAACCCATATTACATTCGTACTGTTCGTGGCGATAACAAAGACCCACTAACACAGTTCCTTATTTCACAGGGAATCCCTGCTGAACCTGATGTAATGAAACCCGACTCAACAACAGTGTTCAGCTTCCCTATGAAGTCACCTAAGAACGCAGTAACTCGTACCGAAATGACAGCTATTGAGCAGCTTAAACTATGGCTCACATACCAGCGGCATTGGTGCGAACATAAGCCTAGCGTAACAATTTCTGTGAAGGAAAATGAATGGATGAGCGTAGGCTCTTGGGTGTATGAACATTTTGATGAGGTATCTGGTATCAGCTTCCTGCCATTCAGTGAGCATACATACCAACAAGCACCTTATCAGGACATTGATGAAGATAATTACAAAGAGTTCTTGACAAAGATGCCAAAGAATGTAGACTGGTCATTGTTGCAAGAGTTTGAGAAAGAGGATACAACTTCAGGTGGGCGTGAGTTAGCTTGTACTGCAGGGGTATGTGAAATAGTTGACATCGAAGCAGCTTAGTGGTAAGTTAGTGTGGAAGCGTGGGGATGGTTGGGTACAGTACAATCCCCCACGTAGCCATCCTAGTTATGAAGAATGGCAGAAACTTAAACAGAAAGAAAAGGAGAATGAAAATGAATGACGAAAAACAAATGATTACTATTGACGGTAAAGAGTACGACTATGACGAACTAGAAAACAATGAACAGTATCTAGTGAATCAGATTCGTGACTTAAATACGAAGGTTGCTCAAGCACAGTTTGGTATTGACCAGTTACGAGCAGCACAAGATGCTTTCACCAAGATGCTAGTGGCTTCGGTGAACGAACCTAAAGCTGAAGAAAGTGAAGACAGTGCGGCGTAACGGACTAAGCAAATATGATGCACCCTTACGTATTCAATTTGAGTGGGGTCAGGAAGCCTTCAAAAAAGGTAGACTGACCTGCCCAATTGATTCAAATACAATGCAAGCAAGGGAGTGGCATAGAGGTTGGAACACTGCCTATCATGAGAATCTACAGAAGGTACTACAAAATGAACAGGCTAGAGGAAGAAGCTAAACAGTGGATGAAGGAGAAACAAATGAGTGGCATTACAGCATCACTATACCAACAGAAGGCATGTAAGACAGCCATCTTCCCAAAAGAAACAGCCCTAGCGTACTTGACGTTAGGACTGGCAGGTGAGGCAGGTGAGATTGCTAACAAGGCTAAGAAGCTAATACGTGATGGAGATAACCCTGCTAAACGTGCAGAGATTACGAAGGAGTTAGGTGATGTGTGTTGGTACATTGCTGTACTTGCACATGAACTAGGCGTTAATCTAGGCAAGGTTATGGAAGACAACATTGAAAAACTTGCTGATAGACAGTCTAGGGGTATGCTAGGCGGCAGTGGAGATAACAGGTAGTAATAGTTTTGTCATGATATGGGTTACTAATCTGTTATGAAAGAGGGGGCTTAATTGCCCCCTTTTTTAGTTTATCTTATGTCTAGTATCTTATCATAGAAGCTACCAAATTGTGTGAGTACTTCATAATCGTAGAACTCACCCTCTTTTGGTTCACCAAACCTTTCGTGGTATTCTTCATAGGCTTTACGCTTTGCAACATCATTTAGTTTCTTAAATGATTCACGTTCCATTGGGTCAAAGCCATATCTATCTTTGCCTGAAGACTTAGCCATTATTCTAACCAAGTCCATAATGTCACCTTTATAATCACTGATTACATTTTTAATATGCAAGGCTTGCTCATCTGCTGGCATATTTTTGTACTTCTCACTATTTTGAAGTGTAGGCACAATATAGTCTGTAGCATACTCACCAATTAGTGTGTTAATTAACTGGTCAGCTTCAGGTACACCTGTCTTAGCTGATAACACACGTCTGGTAATCTTCAGCCTTGCCATTTCATCTTCTAAGAAGTTTCTACGTTCTTTAAGCAATGCACCTGTAAGCTGACGTGTGATAGGAAGCTGCCTACGCATAGGCTCTGCCTTAGATGGCACTTCGTATATTTCAGGTGCATTGTAACCGATGTGTTCAGCCAAATACTTTTCTAGTGCATAGTTAGCAGGTACACGAGCAAGTGACTTGTTAACAATTAAATCAAACACATTAGATGTTTCAGTCTGACGGACAATTAATTCATCATCAGGTGCAAGGAATGTATTATATAAATCCTGCCCTGCTGTAAGTGGTATTGTAAATGTACTGACTACGTTTGCGCCAAAGTTAGCAGCAAGTTTTTCTGCTTTATCTCCCGCAGTCAAATCGTCTTTAAACAAATCTTCCAATGCACTATCTATAGCATAGATACCAAAGCCAGCACGGAACTGTGTACCTGTTAGTGCTTGAATTGAATCTGTCAAGAAACTTCTGTCACCAAACAGTGGATCATTATCACGATAGCGTTTCATCATATCAGCTACAAACAGATAAGGTGCAGCAGGGAAGAATGGACGCATATCAAACGTCTGTCCATTATCCATCTTATATTCATACCAGTTCTCACCAGCGTTTTCACTGCTTCTAAAAGCATACGCACCAGCAAGCAATCCGGTGCCTACAAGAGCCTTTGACACTTCTTCATAGTTGTTTGAGTCTTTAGCAAATGAACGTGCGCCACCTTGCAATAAGTACAGAGGTGAATACTCATACGTAAATCGCATAGCATTTGCAATAAACCGGGGAAATGGTACTAGAGATGTTGTTAGGAATGGTGCGCTATGAATACCCTGAATGATAGCACGTGCTGTTGGGCTACTAGGAGAACGCTGATAGGTAAAGTACAAAGCATCTTCGACTGCCTTATCAAGTGCAGTTTTACCCTCTTTTGTACCGAATACAGAATTAAATTTACCCTCTTTAATAATATTAACAAGGTTAAAGTCTTCTACATTACCGCCTTTCACATTATACAGTTCATTCAACTGACGTTTTAGTGAACCAACAAAAGCTGCACGTTTAAACATATTATCAGACAATGTGTTAAGTCTGTTTAGTTCCTTACCATAAGCACGTAACTTTTCAATCTTAGCTGAACCAGATGCACCTTTAGGGTCAATGTCCTGTAGTTCTCTGAATAGACCTGTGGCTTTGGTATGAAAGCCCATATCAAATATTTCGGTTACAGCTTTTGCTTCCTTCTTATTCATTAGACCATAGGTAAGGGCAAAGATGTCTTCGTTAGGTGTAACACTGCCCAGACCAACTTTATCTTTACCTTTACCTGCAACCTTCAAAGAGGAAGCAATGCCTCTGTCCATAGCTGTAACAAGAGTATCAATACCCACACGAGTGTATCCAGACACAGTGTTACGAATTGTTGTAGCTGTCTGTGATGTCATAGAGGCTAGACGTGCAGTATCAAGCGCACGAACAAATGCACCAACACCAGCTTCTTTACCTTCTAGTTTTTTAGCAGCTTCCAGTGCCTTACGTGGGTCAGCTTTATCAAGAGCATCAGCAACTTTTTTAATATTTTCTTTTGCTACGTCATCAAGTGCAAACAGGTTATCTGAGGCTACAGAGTTAAGACGCTTAAACACACGAGATGATGCACCTGCTTGTTGTAGCTTACGAGCAGCGTCAGACACATCAGCCATAAACATATTGGCTAAATCATCATGCGTTATGTTATACTTTTCAAGTGTTTCTTTTAAGAAGTCTAATCCTGAGTCAGCTTGTTTTTCGTCCATGCTACGAATAACACGAGCAACACCTTCCGTTACACGCTCACCATCAAGCAATCCGTCTTTTTGTTTCCCTAATATTTCTGTTGCTGCTGCAAAGATACGTTTCGTTCTGTTCTCATCTAATGAAATAGTAAAGTCAGGTGTTAAATCTTTTTCACCTGCTACGTCTTTAATAGCACCTTTACCCTTTGCAACAAGTTCTGGATCAAGCGGATTTAATGCGCCAGCCACAGTTCTTGCAAGTACTCTGTTTTTATCAAGTGTCTTGGTAGCTTTTTCTAGTGCAGCCTTGTCTGCTTTAGCCACAGCTTCAGTAGCCTGTACAACAATGTCATCTGTACCTGCTTCAATTGCTTTTTCAGCCTTGCCTTTAGCAAGTACACCAAGCACACCAACAGGCGCACCACTTAATCCAAAGGCAAGTGCGGTTTGTGTTGGGCTATAATCTTCACGCAAATCAGCAGCCATTTCAGCTTTTTGCGCTGCAACATTCTGCAATGTTCCAGCAGTACCTTCAACCAAAACTGCTGTCTTGATTGGGTTAGCTGCTGCCTTTGAAGCTAGTGTAGTTACGGGGGTTTTTAGGGCTTGGGCAAGTGTTCTATTTACAGCTTGCTTTGCTGCTTGGGTAGCAGCTACACCACCAGCCTTGCCAGCACCTGGAAGTGCCAGACCAACATATGTTGATGGGGCTTTTAGAATACCTTCAGCGTAGTCGCCTGTAGCTTTCCAGAAACCATCTGAGAAACTAGGCATTTCACTAAAGGTTTGATACAACAGTCTATAATCAGACAGACGCTGTGCCGCCTTTTCATCACCACGTTTAGTGGCATCAGCAGCGGCTGCAGACACATAACGATAGTCACCTGCAGCAGTTAATTCGTTTACGTTGAACTCACGGAAGTGTTCAACAAACTCATCCATTGCCTCTGCAGCACTAATCTCCGTCATGCCAAGCCGTTCTTTTACAAAACGCATAGCAGCTTCTTGTACAGCAGAGTTATTTACAATGTTTTTGTTTGTTTTAGCAGCAGCTACGTCTTCTTTTTTGATAGCCATTAATCTATCAATAGCATCGCCTTCAGGTTTAAGTAAAGTAGGTGCTGTAGGAATAGCTTTTTCTGTATCTAGTACTGTTGAGGTTTTTAGTTGCTGCTCTTCTTCCTCTTCTTTTTTAAGAGATAAAAGCCTATCAATAGCGTCCATTTTTATCTCCTTGACATCAATCCAGCACCTTTATCTTTATTTAACTTTTCTAGGCGTTCTCTTATAAGTTTAGCTGCTTTTTCTTTTTCTGTTTGAACTTTTTCTGAGTATTGCTGTACTTTTGCTATTGCTGTTGATATGGAAGAAGATAAACTAGCTGAATCATAACTTGGATCATTTTTGTATCTCTGTCTTAATTCTTTAGCTATTTCATTTGGGTTCATGCCATCAAGAAACATTTTAGCTGCTGCATTTTCTATTGGATGAGTTATAGTTGTAAGTATATCATTTTCAGGTACACGGTATTCTTCTGTTTCTGCAGGAATACCCGCATCTGCAGTTGCTATAGTTGACATTTGTTTATTACGAAGTATGTCTAAGAACTCTTTTCCATATGTACCTCTTTTTTCTGCAGAAAAAAGTATCTCACTTATGCTAATACCTGCTTCTTCCGCATCTCTTATCATTAAATTTGCGCCTGTAGTATCATTTGGATATATATTTATTGAATCTTGTTCTGATCCATCACCACCAACAGCAGCAGCATCAGTACCAGCATCAGTACCGCCGCCTTGCACTTCTTTTACAGCTTGCGCAGCAGCGGCTTGTGCCTCACCACCGTAGTTAAATGCAGACTGAGCAGCAAACAAGGCATTAGTTCTATTTTTCTTATCTGATTCAGGTATACCAGACAAAAATCTTTCTATGGCAGCATTTTCTATATCTTTATTAGCTGCAACTATATCCATATACTGTTGATATAGAACAGGGGCTGCCTTTTTAAACATTTCCCTACTGCCGTTGTATCTGCTTAATGCATCACTTGCTTTATTAAATAAATCCCTTTGTTCGCCAGTAAGTTTATCAGATATATCATTATCAATAGCGGTTTGCATAAATCCAGCAATACTTTTTGCTGCAGTAAGGTCTAGTTCACCGCCTTTGCCGTAGATTTCATCTATAATAATTTCGTCTTGACGAATAGCAGAAATAGCAGTTTTATACTCTGGGCTGTTGATATCCAACTCACCATTCTGTACTCTAACAGCTAATTCACGCTTTGCTTCTTTTATGTCTTCGTTAGGGTCTACTGGCTTACCGATTCTTTCACGTTCTTTTTTTAATCTATCGTGTTCACTTAAATCACCACTCTTTAAACCTTTTGCTAATGCTATTTCAAGTTTAGCGTCCAATAAATCGAGTGGGTTTGTAGAAGTTTCTGCAGCTTTTAGTTTAATTTGTCTTTTAAGGTTTGCTGCCTCTTCAATAAACTTTTTACGCTCATCTCCTTCCGCACGAGAAATCTTACTTTCAATAACTGTCAACCTATCCTCTTCTTTACCTGTTGCATAAACAGCGTCTTGTGTTTTGGTTAGCATACCCTGCAATTCAGTGATACGTTCTGGCGTGTTATTTTCGTTAGCAAGCTGCTGGTTCAAATATTCAAGACGCTTAGAAGGTGTCATATTACCCATCGTAAACTTTTCTCTCATGAATGTACCACTAGGCAGTGACACAGTAATCTCTGCCTGTTCTGCAATACCCGCAGCAGTCATTTGTTCTGCTACTCGTCTATCAATCTGACCACTAACATCTTGGTCAAGACCAATAGCACTAAGTAGATTTCCTGCACCTGCTGTCACTGCGCTTTCAGGCAAACGATAATCTGATACCGGAGTACGTTTTCTAACAAAAGCATTTACAAAATCTGTACGTGTTCCTGTAGGCATTTCTCTTTCAGCTAGTTCCATGTAATTTGCTAAATCTTCACCTCTTTTGTAAACGTCACTTGTTTTAATTTGTTCTGTAAAAGCCTTTAAAGCAGAAGCGGAGCCTTGTTCTTTTAATAAAACAGCAGCATACCCGGTTGCACGAGGATCATCTTTACCAAACAAGCCTTCAGCCTGACGTAAAGCATCCTCAACTTCTTCCATTTCTTCTGCACGTTCTTCTTGTTGTTTAAGCGCACGTTTTAGCTTTGCTTCCGCAACCTTTTCAACCCTTAAATCAACTTTTCTTAAGTCCTCTTTAAGAGCCTCATTTGCAGATTTAGCAAAACCTTCAACAAAACCTGTACCAAAATCACCAAGACCAAACAAACCCATATTAGTTTCTCCGTGCCATTAAACCGCCTGCACGTTCATCTGCCGCAGTTTTCATTTCTTCAATTAAAATTTCATTATCTGGTTCTTCTTCTTCCGTGTCTTCTTCGTTTCTTTTAGCCTCTAACTTCATAACAGCTTTATCCACCAAAGAACCACGAACTCTGTCGTCACCTTCTAAACCTGATGTGTATTTAATTTTAGCTGCGTCTGCAATCAAACTAATCAACTCAATAATTACAGGCAATACAAGCATACCTACGTCAACAGTATGTTTACCTTCCATAACACTAGATGATTGCATAGCGTTAGCTACAGTAGTGACAGGCACACCCATCTCAAGTACATCAAGAAGTTGTGTCGTTACTTCTTCTGATTCTATACGTGTTACATAATAATCAATGGCTTCTTCTACAGTAGCATACTGTGAAGGTTGTTGCCACGGCCTTGCGCCCAGTTCTGCTGTTAAAGATTGACCCGGAATAGGACCATCCAACATTACTTCTTCATCCATCCTGAATTTCCTTGCGCTTTCTACGTATTGAGTCAAAATAAAGCATGGCAATATCACCAGACTTTAGTTTACCAGCTTTAGGTTCATTTGTCACCCTTTTTGTTGATGATAAAAGACCTTTATTTTTAGTGGTAGGCTGACGCTGTTCATTCATAGCGTCTGCTGCCTTTGCCATATTTGTGTACATTATTGGTGCAGGATTAGTTATTGGCACGTTTATACTCCATCTTATAGTCTTTTATGACGCTATTCATAGCGAACTTAATTGCTTTTTTGAGTAGCGGTTTATTGCTAATGTATTTAGCAAATGATTCACCCTTATTTGTATAAAGTTTACGGAACCATTTAGGTGCTTTACATAATAGCCAGTTTCTAAATACTAACCAAGTATAGTCATCAGGACCGTACACCTCACGTGCCACCCAACACAAACCGGGGAATCCTGCTCCTATCCATGCTGAACCTAATGTACCTAAAAGGCTTCCTAATGCACTACCAGCAGCAGATGATTTTGCTGCCGCATTAGCAGCTGCTGTTGCATCAGCACCTAACTGTGCAATAGCAAGATTATTCATTCTATCTAGTTCACTGTTAGCAGATTTCCATGCCCACTCCATTGTGTCAGCATAGTAATTCCATAGATTATCGTAAGCACTTTTACTAATATCTAGAACAGCATTAGCATTTAACTCGTTAGCACGGTTAATAGCTGCTGTATCTGCCGTAGCAATTTGCCTACGCCATTGTGCATTAGATTGTGCAATTACAAGTTGGTTTGTGGCATTAAACTGATCACGTTGATTGTTCAGTTCTGCATTGAAACGGTTTACTGTGTTTGTTTGACCAGCATTAAACTGTGATTGTGCGTTTTGCTGTGAAGCATTGAACTGAGAAACTTGACTAGCAAGGTTAGCAAAGAACTGGTCAGTTTGATTTTGGCTAGTTGCATTAAACTGACGTGCAGCATTAGTCGCAGCTTGATCTGTAAACAATGCCTGTACACGCTGCTGTGCTTTGAATAACTCAGTCTGCTGACGATTAGACAGATTAGCCATATCATACTGCAAGAAGTTCTGTGCGTTCTGCACTGCAGCTTGTTGACGGTTGTTAAGATTAGATGTGTCTAATTGTGCTAATGCAGCTGCTTCAG
>Ga0208899_1002766_pt1 | contig 11557 bp, 17 predicted proteins | sample VirMetDEL_Nov_24_FD_184518 | JGI IMG/M metagenome (GOLD analysis project Ga0208899, IMG submission 184518) | Aqueous microbial communities from the Delaware River and Bay under freshwater to marine salinity gradient to study organic matter... | ecosystem: Environmental > Aquatic > Marine >...
CGAACCTCGGAAAGCCATCAACTAATATAGACCCTTTTATGGATTTTCTAATATCAATCTTAGGCAAGACTTCCAATTCTGTTAAGTCTCCGAATGCTTCAATTGCTTCGTCTATTAATGGTATTCTAAATGTCTGCTTAGTGATTGTTCCTTGCGTTGATTCAATCGCATCTATCGACTGAATACGCTTAGTTATTTGAATAGAACTATCCTTGTAAGTAGGCAACAAGTAACTCCCTCCATCAACATCAATCCTTAATGTAATTACTCCTGCCATATTACTGCTTTATTAATTTATTTTCATTCGCAACCATTAGTTTAACTGATACCTTTACCATACCATCTCTTATGTCGGTTATTTCATAGCTTTTGTCTTTAAGTATTACGGGATAGATTCTATTGTCCTTATCATACATAATTATATTAGGGGATAAATACATATCCTTTAATGCAGCTTGTTCCTCTTCATTAATCCAATTACTATTCAATTCATATACTGTAGTCGCTGACTTACCCACCTCTCTCAATTCAGGAACTGATGGATATTTAATTCCTGCAAAATTAGTGCTTGTATAATCTACTCCGTTGCTTCGTATTTCTTTACCGCTATCTATGTTAATCGTATGCTTACTTTTTTTAGTGAAATTAAAGTACTCAAATCCACTGTACTTGTTAAACCATCGCAATCTAAACCTATCGTATTTCGGGTCACACTCTGCTATCCTTGTATTGAATGTTTCACTAAGATACTGTGTTCTATCTTGGTCTTCCCAAACCGCATAAAACGTAGAATACGACCAATTAGATGGATAAAATATTTGTTCACGTCCCAACGCAACAGTCCAATACCCTAAATTGCTTCCATATCTGCCACCTAATCCAAAGTTGCCTGAACTAATTGTATTACCATCTTTATCATAATGAGTATATTCTAACGACACTAAGTCAGCAACTCCACCTCCACCTTCTTCCTGAACAGGTGTGTTTATCTCACTTGGTACACTTGGAAAGAATATATCAGTCGGCAATAGATAGTTATTCTTATTAACTAACGGCAGCTTAAACGGTGCTGTATCATAAAGATTATCAGGTCGCCAATTCGAATAATCGTTTTGGTTAATATCTGTTTCAAAGCCATTATAAAAGTAAAGCGTTTTATCACTTCCGTACCCGACAAAAGTTGGCGCACCATCTGCTGTGGTTGCGTAAAATTCTCCTATCTGTATCCTAACCTTATTGTAGCTTCTATCTGCTACTCCACCACCTCCTGAATCTAATGGTACAATACTAACGCCATTCGTACCTACTAACTGCGTCTTAAAAAACAAATCTTTTAAACTACTTACAGGATTAACAATAGACACCTCATCAATTGGATTAACGTCTTTAATCAACTCAATCGTTGTATTGGGTACGCTTACCCTAATCCTATATTTGAGTTTGTAGACGGTGCTTCCCGTTCTGCTTATCCTAACAAAGAAATCATTATACAATCCAAATCGACCTATCTCAGGGTCTGTTACTCCATAATCTACTGCTATCGCCATTATACTTTCTTTACGTTATATCTTTTGTCTTTCTTAAAGTCGTCCATTATTGTGTTCTGCATATCCTCAACAATCGCCTCAGCTAATTCAGTAGGCAATTCATCGAATGCTTTTTGCATTGCTCTGCTCATAAAAGGCACTTCTTTAATTCCGTTCTTGCCTATGCTTTTACTAATTGCAATCGCTGCTGATTTTATACTTGCATCTGTTCTTTCTACAAACTGACTTACTTTTTGACCATTCGAGTTGATAAATGTCCTACGAACCTTAACCCCTTTCGTTCTTATCCACTCATCTATTGGTGCAATTGGTGGTGGTGTTGCTCCTGCTCTCCTTCCTTCTTCTACTACTGAGCCATAAGCCTCTTTACTTGTAAAGCTTGTTTCTAAACGATTAGGCTGCGCTTTAATCTTAAAGCCTAAACCCTTTGACAACATACCTGAGCTGTTTTTGCTTCGGTTGCTTTTTTGCCCTCCAAAACCTTTTGTCTCTAAGTTCCTTCTTGCTTGCTCAACTACATCAGTCGAGTATTTAGCCATTAAAAACTCAGTTCTTTTAAACTGCATAGCAAGGTTTTTGTAAGTTAAATGTTACAGTACACTCAACACCTGCAAGACCATCGTTGTATTCGCCTGATATCGGCTGATAGCTTATAGGGAATTCTATTGAGTAACCATCGGATTGAAGTCTATCAAATAGCATTGATGCTTCCAATTGCATATCACTCTTAATTTCATAGTCCCTTACCCATTCATCCAATCGACCTTTTTGTACATCGCAAAATAAGAACCTGACCAATATTGTGTTTATATTGTCGTCAATACTTCCTGACTCATCCGCTATCATATACACTTTAGGAAAGTCTTTCGCCTTAGTCATATTGATATCAATAGAACCCGTGTATTCTACTGATTGAATGTTAATCGAATTATTCGTTATTATGTCGTTTACGTCCTCGACTATTTGTTTAAGGGAATACTTCTCCATACTAATTTATTTTGTATTATGCAAATTTAACCTTTTTTTTTCGAATTCTAACTTCTTCTCCTCAAGATATGCAAATGCTGTTTCTAATCTTAGATTTCTCGCAGCATCCCATTTGGTTGGGTCGTCCTTTGCTAATCCATTAAGCATATCATACATCTTCCTCCCTTCTTCTTCATCCTCAACCTCTCCGCTATTGGTGTATAGTATAGGGTATACTTCTTTTAAGGTCTTGAATAGATTCTGCATTAAGATAACACCATAAAGATTACACTGCAATGGTTGACTATTTAACCACGTTGCATTAGTCAGCAACTCTTCGTCATCATATGGTTTGTTCCAATCTTCACGATAAAAGCACGCTGTGAGCAATTCTAAGCCCTGATATGTGTCCATCGATACCTCACAATTGACTATCTCAATAAAGTACTGTAGATGCAGCTTAAGGAGGTTATCCCTTGCAGGTAGTTTTAGCTTACCGATTCTTTGCGGTATGGCTTCAATCATTTCTCTATCTAAAGAGTCTCTAAAGATGTTGTAGGCTGCTATCATCTCGGTCATTGGGAATTTAGCAGTGTCAATCTTTAATACTTCCTTAAAAAATAGAATCGCTTTTTGTTGTAGCGTCTCCCCCTGACCAAGGGCTTGACATTCCGCCAGTGAAATTTCCTTTGATGAATTTGGTATTTTTATTCTCATAATTCTGTGGTGTTGTCCAATCTCTATTGAAGTTCTTTTCTATTATGCCCGTCAGTACATCGGGTGCGCCATCTTGAGCGTTAGCTTTAAAGTTCTTTTTAAAACTTGTTAGGTGCTTCCAAAATACGGGGAATCTACTTTCCCAACCGTTAGGTAGGTAAATGTTTTGCTGTACTTGTGCGCTGTTCGTGTTAATCCTGCTTTCTTTATTGTTCCCTTGGTGAAACCATCTAATAGCCGCCTTAGTCTTTTTCTGTACGTTAAGCGCAAAGTATCGACCTCCATTGTTAGATTCAAAGTCTGCTACCTTTACGTTGTTCCTATTTAAGAACTCAGGTACTGTTTGCTCCGTCTTTTCCATCCCTTCTTGAGTGTAAAGCACATCGGTAATGTATATCCCACTTGAAGCCACCACATAGTTAACTGAGCATAAGTAATCTTTTCCACTGTCCGCCGTATCGGTGTAGTTACCTATTTTAGTGATTACTTCAGGTAGTTTATTGTATAGTTTCCAAGGCTCAGTGTAAAGTAATCCATCAGCACTCGCAGGGTTACCTTGGTACAGGCATTCGAACTTATTAGGGTCTAATTTACGTTCTGTTAATAGCTTTAAAGAGTTGTGCCTATTTTCCCATAGGGCTGCTCCTACTTGACGATTATCAATAGCAGTAGGTTGTCCATCCTTTATTGCCTCAAAGTTTATCTTAACCCACGAATTAGGGTCTATGTCTTTAAGTTGGTCAAGTGATTCCAATGTGATTACTTCCTCATTGGCTTCTATCCTTCCAATTATATCCTCTTCGTGCCACCTCGTAAACACAATTAGTTGCTGACTGTCGTTATGTAGCCTCGTCTTTACAACAGTAGTATACCAATCCCACGCTGATTCCCTTACTACAGGACTATTGCCTTCTGCGTAATCTTTATAAAGGTCATCCATTATCACGCAATCCAATGTGATAGACGTTAACGCTCCCCCTCGACCAACAGCTTTTAGCATTCCTTTGTGGCCAACTATCTCAAATTCCTCTGAGTTCCTTAGATAGTTAGATGCAACCGTTACAACGTTAGATGAACTCAAAGTAGTATCAGGAAACAAGTCTACATATTCCTGAGTGTCTATTAACCTTTGATTATCTCGGTTAAATTTACGGGCTATGGTGCTATTATAAGACGTTACAGCGAGCCTCATATTTGGATTGATGCCAAACATAAAGGAAGGTAGAAACCTTGTTGACCCTTGCGATTTACCGTGTTGTGGTGGCATCGTTATAATCAGCTTCTTTATACGCTTGTAGGCAAATTCATTCAGTACTTCATAATAAGCCTTGTGATAAGGTTGCCAATCGAAGTCGGGCATCATATAAGTAGAATAAGCCCGTAAGTTAATACGAGCTTTTCTCTTTGCTTCTTCTTCTAATAATGCTATTGCTTCATCCTGCTGCATCTATTACCCTTTTGGCTATCTCAAGTTTTTTCCTATATTCCTCTTCGCTTAGATTAGATAGGTCTATGTTCTTATTGATTACTTCGCTTTGAATCCTATCACCATATTTCTTAGGGTTTAACTTTGATGCTTCCCATTTCTTAGTGTCAATCTTTAATCTCTGTAGCTGAACCCAACCCGTATCTATCTTGCCCGTCTCAGGGTCTCGCTGCGGCTCTTCGTTATAATCGTTTTCAATGCTCTCAAACTTAGCGTCTCCTCTTACCTCGCACGCACGCGCGTATTGTTTCGCTAAATCTTTATTGTCATCAATCCACCTAAAGAAAGTTGAACTACTTGGAGTATTACTATCCATCAAGACATTTCTAACAGCTCTACCGCTTTCTATCTCTTCAAGAATGTATTTAAATACCTTCTTTTTTTCGTCTATTGTATATGCCATTTTTCTTTGTGTTTTCCCCGTGTAGATATTAGACTAATCTATTGGATTTGTTTTAGTTCTAATTTTATGGTTTTTGTTATTTATTTACAAATTTAACCATTTTATTGGAATTGGAAAGGGGATGGTAACCCGCCAAGATTAATTCTCCCTTTCCTTTTCCATAGCAAATTTCTCAAGAAGTCTTAATACAAGTGTATTTGTGTTTGTCGGATACTGTATGACGTCAAGGGACTTTACTACATTTTCTTGATATTTTAGTGCTTGTTTTACATTACCAAAGGTTAATATAAGATTCTCGGTTTTGTATGCTATTCTTGCTTGTAATGATTCTCTTTCTTCTACCATTTTTTTTTAGTTCAATGAATTGGATGTATTCTATAAATAAGGGAGCATTAATACTACCCCCATTGATTAGCGATAGCTTCTGCCATACCTTTAAAGGTCTTACTTCTTAATGTTCTTAAATGGTCTTTGCTTGTAGCTTCTGTCAAACACTCATAAATCCAAGTTGCTTGCCTTTTTGTTTTACCTGTCTTCTTATCAACCCATTCTTTGAATTCTCCTTTTTCTACCACGTCTGTGTGCTTTAGTTTTGGTAGTCCTTTCAGCCATAAGCAAGTGCTTTTACTTGCCTTATCGCCAAAGTGATAAGGATGTACTATTTGGTCGGGCTTTCTTATTTGGCTGCTAATTACGCTCACAGGATTTTCAATAGCTATTTTGGCTATAGGTGCATCCATTAGTTTTCTAACAAAGTCAAGTGCATCATCTTGGTTCTTCTTTCTAACCTCATTTATCACTTTATTTCCGTTTTCGTCTTTCTTATACATTGCCCAAGCACCTGCCACACTTAAATAAGTGCAAGGTGGGTGTGCAATCATCATATCCCAACCTTTATCTATTACTTCAAAAACATCTTGTTGGTAATGCCACTCAGGATGCCCACCACTACAAGGTAATAAATCACAACTATAGGCTTCGTGTCCTAATTTTCTAAACTCTTTTGTTATTGCTTGACTTTCTTCACAAGCTACTAATACTCTCATTGTTTTTCGTTTTAAATTTTTTGTTTGTTATGACAAAGTAAAGCAACTTATTTCAACTAAGCAACTTTTTTCTTTAGTTTTTCTAATCCTTCTTTTATTATTCTGCTAATTGAATGTACAGATGTACCGTACTTATCAGCATAATGCTTTAAGGACTTGCCTTCAAGCAGGTATTCGTTGAATATTACCGCTTCCTGATGCAGGGTGAACTTACTATGGTGGTGTTTCTTTTGGCTCATCTTGTTATCTTAATTCGTAATCTATCTCTAAGCTGTCCAATAAGGCTCTGTTAGGTCTTTTCTTTCCTCTTTCGAGTGCTATTAGGTATAATGTATTTTTCTTTGCTGTAATCGCTTCTATTTGCCTCTCGAGTTCGTGGTTATAGTATTCTTCTATCTCTCTTTTAATTTCTATTTTATCCTCATCCATTTTGTAGACGATTAGAAAATAATAAACAGTCATCGTTATTAATATTAGTTTGTGACTACTCATAATTAAATGGTTTTAAAAGTTTAAAAAAAGCCTGCGAAATTAATCACAGGCTTTAAAATTTAGAACGGCAAATCGTCTTTTGCTTCTTCCAACTTAGCTTCAGATGTGTTCTTCTTAACCATCCAAGCAGATGTCTGAGTGTACCATTTCTCGTTGTACTCACGGCTCGATACATTAAAGCTAACTGTTACGTTGTCGCCCACATTATTGAACTTCACGAAATTGTCCACTTTTTCTTCTCCAAAGACATCAAAGCATATTGTGTTTGTATACTCGCCATCCTTGGTTTCTAAGATAAAGTTTAGCTTTTTCCATTCTTTACCTGCTTTACTTGTTCCTTGTTCTACATTAAGGACTTGCTTAATTGTTCCTGTTACTTCCATTCTACTTGTTTATTAATTATTAATTGTTCTAATTCTTGATAGTCTTCTTTTGTTAAGTCGTCTTCTGATTTTCTTAGCATCTTAAATGAAATGAATAGTTCAGATAAGTTAGTGCTGTATTCTATTGACTTTAGTATTTCATCATACATCGTAATATTTTTTTTTGATTTATTTTTCAAAGTAACACAACTTTTCTTGATTATGCAAATTTTTTATTGTTTTTTTTTAAATAAAAGGTGCGTTATCTCAATCCTAATTTTATTAGGTCTAAGCACTCACTCAATCGTTATTATAGTGTTTTAAATATGGCTTTTCTTTGTGCCTGCATTTTTTTATCCAACGTTTATCTAAAAACTTAATGTACCTAAATTGCCTTAATTCATAATGATTTACTCTATCTTTATTTTTAGGGTCGTTTAATAGGTTATAACCTCTTTTCCCAGCTTTTTCGCTTGTCTTTATAGAGTTGTGGAATGTTTCACCATCAAGTTCCCAAAAACTACTTGTATGCTCACCGTAAAACCTGAAAGAACACGCTTGATAAACAATCCCTAAACCACCACAACGTTCATCCGCAAAACTTTGTATCCACTTTATGGTTTTGTATTTGCCTTTTATGTATTTAATACTATAAGATATTGCCATACTTTCACTATTCCTTTTTGCTTTATCATCGAGCCACATTCGGTTTAGTTCTAAATATTGATTCATTTCAGTTCCTTCAACAACACCATCACAACTTGCAGGGTTCATAGCATAACCATATTGTAAAACACCTAAAAACTCATCTTTTATAAATACCCCTAAATTTATGTAAGTGCCGTTGTAAGTTTTTTTAGAGTAATGGTTTTCTTTTATAGTTTTTATTGCTAAATCCTTATCAATTTCTTTAACGTAAAAATCATTTGTACCATAACCAATAATGTCTTTGTGTCCAAACATCGGTATTTGGTCGCTAAATATGTATCCTTTTATTATCATAATTTATATTTTAGTTCGTTCCTTATTATATCCAAGCATTCAAGCACTCTGCTCGTTAATTCCTCTTTATCTTCTCTTGGTATTTCAAACGTAAAAATATTCATATCTTCATAATCCGATTCCTTTGGAATATATGCAATATTTGGATTCTCAGGATTGGCAATAATCTCATCATAGATGTATTTATAGCTCCAAAGATTCTTACCATCGTATTCCTCGACCATCTTTGCGAGTTGCATTAGTTCATCTTCTTTAGGCATAAACGCAATGGCCTCTCCGTAGTCTAAATTAAGAACGCAGGCATTGCTAACAATCTGCCAATACTCTGCCTTAAATTCACGTTTAAACAATTCTAAGTCTTTAGATTGTATCGCCTCTGCATATTCAGTAAACTTATTAGGTTGGTACGCTTTTAATTCAGCTACTTTATTATCTGCTAAGAAGTCAGGAGTACCCACCCAACCGTCAATTGTTGGGTGAGCAAATGATTTGTCTCCGATATGTTGGTAGTCTAAACCTAACTTGTACTCGTTTACGTACAATTCCATAAAGTGTCCCCACGCCATTGGCCGACTATTAACGTCTACTGATAAAGAGCCTTTGAATTTACGTTCCCTGATGCGTTCCTTTAGATAAGTTTCACAAGCTCTACTATAAGGTTTTGCTTTGCTTTGTGCTTTATCCATTAGTAGACTCGCTTTTGAGCTGCTAATCGCTCCTTGTCTTATTTTGTTGTCCAATACGCTCATCTTATAAAGCTTTTAAATGGTTAAGTACTTTACTGTAGTTAGCAGTAATTTTCTCGTTAACGGTCTTCTCTATCGCAGGGAAATGGTCAGCTGAGATTTTGCTTGCTTTTTCTTGGAATAGTCGCTTCAATTCAGGGAAAAGTGATGCAGGGTCTACTTGCTTTGATTCTTCTTTACCGTGAGTATTTGTTGCGTCAGCGTCTTTTGTGTCGTCTATTAAGAATAAACCATTTAATGCGTATTTACGTGCGTATGATGATGAACTACCAAATGACTGCGCTATGTCCATTCCTTTGCGACTCGGGTCGATTCCTGCCTGAGCCGTTACACTTACTTCGTTTGTCCCGTTGTTTATTATGGCTTTAGATTCACAATATATTAATCCACCCAATTCCTTTATCTCGTCAGATATTACTAACGTGCAATTCTCTTTAGCTAAAAGCGGTTTAACTGCTTCCAATATGTCTTCGCAACTTCTGTAATTATACTTACCAAAATTATTTCTTTGGTTTTTAGGTGCTTTTAATTCTGCTTGAATTCTTATTAATTGTTCCATTTTATTAGTTGTTTATTAAATTATCAAATCGGTTAAATGCTTTGCTTATCTCAGCTATAAAGTGTTCTTCATTAGTTAGCTTGTAGGCTTCTTTAATAAAGAATGATTCACTAAGGTTGCTTATGTTAACGTCAACGCTATCTTCTGATACGTCCACGGTCATAATGTCATTATATGATGAGCATTTTACTACACAGTTGTATTTAGTGTAATACTTTGGATAGGGATGAGTGTCCATCTTTAAGTTCTCTTTAATGTTGTTTAATAAGTCCATTTTGTTTGTTTTTTTATTTGTTGAAGCAAAATAAAGAATAACATTTCAATTACACAACTTTTTTTTTATTTTTTTTTAAAAAGGTGTATCTTCAAAGCTTTCATTAGGCTTTATAGTATCTCTATCAAAGTAATTATCAGACTCTTCATTTCGGAATTTAGTGAACTTCTTATCGAACTGAACTATATCAGTACCTACTCCACCTGCTCTATACTTTGCGGTTATTATGCTTGCCTTGCCTTCTAAACTTTCGCCTGATTCATCCATAGTATTACCATAATATTCAGGTCTGTGAAGGAATATAACAATATCAGCATCTTGTTCTATTGCTCCTGATTCCCTCAAATCGGACAACATTGGTATCTTATCGCCTCCTCTGCTTTCTACGCTCCTGCTAAGCTGAGATAAAGCAATTACAGGAATATTTAAGTCTTTGGCTAATCCTTTTAGCTTTCTCGATATACTACTTATCTCCTGCTCTCGATTTCCTTTTACTGATTTGTCTACCAATAACTGTAAATAATCAATTACAACCATATCAATTTTTGCGTCAAGATTGGATGTCTTTACTTTTGCGACAAGTTGGTTAACGTCTAAACCTGCTCTGTCATCAATTATAAAGTTGTTGTTGTATACCCATTCACGTTCTTCTAATTTTTTAGACAAATCTTTTAAGTCCATATACGTTGCATCCCTCGTAAATCGGTTAGCAGGTATCTCAAGCTCTTGGCTCAGCACTCTTGCAGTTAATTGCTTTGCACTCATTTCTAAACTAAACATCATTATCTTTTTCTTTTCAAAAAATACAGGATAGCTTGCTAATTGTAATGCTAAGGCTGTCTTCCCCATCGCAGGTCGAGCAGCCATAATAATCAAATCTGAATCCTGCCATCCTCCGAACCTTTCGTTAAGTTGCTTTAATGGTGTTTTTATGCCGTTAATCACTTTTCCATCCTTTGCAGCGTAAACATCTTTAACTATTGAACTAATATGCTGAGTAAAATTTTCAGATTCTGTCGTCTCTGTTAGCATAGATATAGCACTAATATCAGAACTTAACCCTGAAAGTAATTCTAAAGCATCTGAGTCACTTTTATAAGCGTTATTAATTGTGTTATGGCTTATCTCAATAACCTTTCTGTGTATATACTTTTCAAGTACGATTCTTGAATGGTATTCGATGTTATCAGCACTTACTACTCGATTTGTTAACTCAACTACTTTATTTGCACCGCCAACAGTTGACAGTTTACCTTCAGAGTTTAGTTGATTAACTACGGTCGCTAAATCTATCGGTTTTGATTCTCCATTTAGTCTCAGCATAGAATCGTAAATAATGCGATTTGATGCATCAAAAAAACTATTTGATGGTAATATACCTAAAACTTGATTAATGCTTTTAGGATTGATTAAAATAGCTCCTAATATTAATTCTTCTAATTCCTTCGCCTGTGGCAATTGTTTGTCTTGTGTCATTTTTCTATCGGTGTTTGTTTTAAAGTACTTGTTGATTGATTGTTTTGTTGATTCTTTTTCTTAATTCTTACCCAATTTAAAAAGTGGCTTTTAAAGTCTAAATCTTTCTTTGTAGTAATGTCTTGTAGCTTTAACGATTCTACAAATATGTCTAATTTTTGGTTGATATCCAAACGAGATGAGAATAATTTTTCTTTAGAAGCCAATAAAGCATTTATTAATCTATCATTATTCTTATAGTCGATGACGATTTCTTTAATTGACCTTATTGCACTATCTTCTACATCTTCTTTTACATTTACATTATCACTTACATTTACACTATCACTTACACTTACAGTTGAATTTCGTACCTTTTCGTTGAACGAAATTGAACGGTCGTTGGATTTCGTTGCTCTTAAAGCTGCACTTCTTTTTCCTGCTAACGAACGTTGCTCTCTTTGTTCATCCCATTTGTTTAAGTCTCGCTTTAAGGTGTTCT
>Ga0208899_1002769_pt1 | contig 11553 bp, 28 predicted proteins | sample VirMetDEL_Nov_24_FD_184518 | JGI IMG/M metagenome (GOLD analysis project Ga0208899, IMG submission 184518) | Aqueous microbial communities from the Delaware River and Bay under freshwater to marine salinity gradient to study organic matter... | ecosystem: Environmental > Aquatic > Marine >...
ATGCTGATTAATTCCACCTTTCCGTCACCCTTTCCCCCTGCAAGTTTCAAGTTAATACCCACAAGTTGCAAGTTAAAAGTAAAAAGTTGCAATGTACAAGTTATAAGTAGCTTAGTTTTGTTTTGGTTTGTTACTTATTACCTATCAATAGTCTTAAAATCGATTTTAAGGTATGTAGATTGCGTTTAAATTAGTTACTAATGGTATTATATAGCAAACAAAAAAACGTCCATTTAAACGTCTTAAAATGACTCAAATTAATTGAGTGCAAAAAAAAAGAAACAAAATATATTTGCTTCTTTATTGATAGCTAATCCAGTAAGTTAAGGACAAAAAAAAAGAGTCAACCAATGGTTAACTCTTAAGTAGTTGGATTAATACTTTTTTATAATGCGTCAGCTTTCCAACTTTCGTAGTAATAGCTAATAAATAAAACTGTAGGAACAACACCACAGCAAGCAAGAAACCATGCAAATTTAACGGATGTAACAAAATAGACAATAAAAGAAGCAATTGTAAACGACATGATTAAAGTAGCTACAAATAGTCTAAGGACAAAGATAACAGAATTAATTGCGTTTTTCATGATAATAAGTTTTTAAAGGTTTGTTTGTTTATTAATATGGATGCAATTTAAAAACATTTTTTTAATTGTGCAACATTTGTGCAAAAAAAAAATAAAAAAAAATAAAAAAAAAATTGGTTACCTACATTTATGCAAGTAACCAACAGAAATAAAAGGAAAGTAAATTAATAATTTAAATAAATGATTCTATGAGGATGAAATATCCCTACAACTATAGTTTCCTCCTCCAGTTCCTCAACACTAGTTAAACCGTAATTCTTCAAGGCGTCCTCTATTGTGGTTTCGGTATAGTCGCAACAGATCGCAATAACATCAAGCTCAACCTCTGTATCTGTACTTTCCTCATACTCTTTAAAATAATCCCACAATACATCTAATCCTTCGTAACTGAAGTTGTTGGGTCTTAATTCCTCAAAAGCGTTTCTGAATTCATAAATATTGACTGTCTTTTTCATTTTAATAAGTTTTAAAGGTTTTTAATAAATTCATAATAATTAAGAGCGACAGAGAAACATAAATCAATATTATAAATGTTTTCTTGAAACTCTTTTCTCTCTACGTCGCTTGGGTCGTCTAACAAAAAAATATATTGATTAAAATCGGCAAGTAGTTCAAATTCATCTTGCCAAACGTCAATCCAATATAAAACACCGTCACAGTCTAATAATACACTATCATCAACAATTTTAATAGGTTTTACTTTTTTTACATCATTCTTTTTCATTTTAATTAGTTTTTAAAGCTTTTAAATATTCTCTTAATTTAATTAGATGATCTTTATCCCTTGCATTAGTTATCATACCTTGAGCTTTTATTTTTTTCTCAAAGAACTCAATAGCCTCAATAACTTTTTGAATTTCTGTCTTTTCTTTCATTTTAATAAATTTTAAAGGTTGAATAAATTACTTGTCTAAAATAGTGAACGTTGAACCGTCGGTAATTATATAACAGTTAAGCAGCTCACAAAATTGGCGGATAAAATTAATGGACGGTCTTTGCTTTGAATAGATTGACTGTACGCTAAGGTCCAGTTTTTTTGCTAACCAATTTACGTTCTTACCTTTTTCGCTAAGATAACTTAACATTGATTCTTTAAAGTTCATATTTAATTGTTTAAAATTTCTATAATGTTGTTAGTATAAATTTCTTGAAGTTCATCTAATTGACTATAAAATACGTTAGGATTTACAAATTTATTATAGTGTTCTTTCACCTCTAACATCACAGAGTTAATCTTATTTTCATCATTTGTCAAACCTTCTAAAATTCCTCTATAGTCGGTACCCTCTAAATAAGATAACAATAAATGTTCAACTTCTAATTTTAATTCTTTCAAGTATTCATTTTTATACAAATTCCTTACTGCGTTAATTACCTCTTTCATTCCGTAGCCTTGTCTCTTTTCCTTTGAATTTCCGTAGTTCATCAATTCCTTAGCACTTTCATTAAGTTCAATCAATAGGAATTCAAGTTTTTTAATTTTTAAATCTTTCATTTTGATAGGTTTTAATTATTTAAAAAATAGTTTAGATGAAATAATAAAGTTTTTTCCTCCTGTAAACGTAGAAAATCATAATTTCCACCCCAATCTTGTACATGTAAACAAATTTCATCTGTTATTTTATGGATATTAATTTCAATAGTATACCTACTGTTAAAATATAGTATACAATTAAACTCTGTGTCATAAACAAAATTTCCATTAAAACTGTCGTTTAATACTTTTGTTAGGTTTTGCAAATCTTTCATTTTGATAGGTTTTGTTGTTGAATAATAACTTTAACGCTACTAAATTAAAAAAGTTATTTAAAACACCAAAAATATTTTAAAAATAAATTTTGTTTTTTTTCAGACTGAAGCAACAAAACTAAATTTTACACCTTATTATATAACCTAAAATAATGGCTAAATTTTTTAGCCAATTTTTTTCCTCAATCTTAAAACAAAAAGTTTATAAAGCAATCGGACTTAAAACATAAATTTTGAAAAAAAATATGGATCTCACAGCCTGGAAAGGAAAAATGACTCTTAAAACAAATTGTGTTAACTTTTACAACTACAAACAAATTGTGTCAAAATCAGGATCCATCAACCTAAAAAATTAGAGCCTCTCAGGAAAAGCAGACGTACACTTTTAAATTTTTTTGTGCATTTTTATTTTTTGTGCAGCCTTTTGGAGGAGAATCGAGAAAAACTTGCCGCTGAACGCTGAACGAATCGAAATTTTCTTACTATACTTCTTGCTCACTGATTAAAGTATTGTGTATCGCAATATGTAATATTCTAATGTTTCCTACAATTCTCTGACTGCTGAAGTATGCAATAGTCATAAGCTTCACTATAGGTCAAGAATATGAGAGATAAAGGCTGTTTGCTTTTAATGTCATATATCATATAAGCCTGTTCACAGTATGTATTGCTCCACAAATCACCTCTATCACTAATTGCCTCTATAATGTAAAAATGCTTGTCATTACCCTTTACTTCACCATACACTCTTACTTCCAAATCTTCCTGAAATGGCCACTCTAAATTAACCAGAACCTTCTTCTTCATTGTTTTACAATATACCTTATTAAATAATCTGTAACTCTTTTGAAAATCCATGACATATACAAATAAAAAAAGGGATGCTATTGCACCCCTTCTAACCAACCTTAAAACCTATAAATGAAAAAAAAGCTAAGTCAAAATTTTTATTTTCAAAAACCATTACCCCTCCCCCTATTAAAATGCTGCTCTAATAACATCTACTATCATCTGTTTGTTTACTGGAACTAAGCCATCCTCTCTGCGAATATAAGGAATTAATGGAGAACTTTTTATCTTATCCAAAAATGTTTTTGTCGCATGACAGCTTACACATAAACCAATCAGATTCTCTTCATTCCATCTACTGCCTCCCTTAACTAAAGGTATAACGTGATCCAATGCACCTCTACTTCCCTTGCCTATAAATGTTTCTTCAATACAAGCAGCACAGAATACTTGCTGATGCCTAAGCATTACACTATATTTCTTCCACTTATTAGATGAATAAAAACTTTCATTAGTGTTGGGTTTTTTATTATACTGTCTTTTCTTGTGGTTTCTTTTGAAGTTAGGCATCTATAATTATTTGACACAGTACCATTCCATTCTTTCTAAATGATGGATCAATCCCCCAGTATATTCCCTTGTCATTACTTAGACCCATCAAGCATAACTTGTAAGCATCTCTCATGTCTTGGTTTGCTCTTCCAATTACTTCGTGATTTCTTTCCTGCACTTCCATCTCAAATCTATTCTGATTCCACTTCTCCCCCTTGTCTTTAGGACTTACATTGTGGATACAAGATTCAACAAACAACTCCATACAAAAGTCATAAGTAATCTGGCTACAAGCTTGATTCTGACCCACGTTACGAGCAATCTTAGCTAATACACTTTTACTGGATCTGTAATTAAACATATTGTTTTGTAGATAACTATTCTCTATTGTGATTGCTATTGGATGGTATCTGACATTAAGTAAGAATCTTAAAAAGTCTTTGTATGTAGTGAACTGTGTAAATTCAACTTTCACTTTTAGGCTTTTCTTCTTTTTCGTTCCACTCATCATTAAAGTAAACGAAATCCTGTTTCTTCTTTGTACTTTTCTGTGATTTCGATGATTCTTTGTTCATAAGCTTTAGTAGTTTTATCCCATAATTCAAATGTATCTGCACAAGGCTTGTATCTTCTTATAATACAATCGCAGTTCTTAAAGTCTGGATGGAAGTATATAAAATCCCACCAACTTCTACCTGTAATATATAAACACCATTGCACCTGGGCAAAGTAAGACTTATCTACATCCATTGTAGTCATATAACGCACATATTCTTTACCCATCGGACATTTAATCTCTACTCCTCCATCATCACCCACTAATCCATCTGGACTACATCCAAACAAAATACCTTGACTTATATACCCTACATCATTAATTACATTATTAGTAATCTCTTCATATCTTTTCTTTGCTATTGGTTCTAAGTCATGACCCCTCTGTTGAGCATCATTCTTAAATTCTACAACATCTTCTACTCCATTAAGTAACTCATGTACTTTTTGATACATCATAGTATATGCTCCTGCTCCAAGTCCATCTTCACTTTTGCCTTTGACTAATAAAGTAGAAGCAGAAGTACCCCCTATCCTACCTGCTCTCATCTCATGCCACTCTTGTGTGTTTTGTAGGATGTCGTAGTGGTAGGTTATATCATCCTTATGATTCTTTGATTGTACTTTCATTTTAATAATCTTTTATACAGAATACTTCTCTTAATACTTCAATACTAATCTCGTAAGCTACTGCACTTACACTTTGATGTTTCTCAGCTTCTTCTTTAAGTTTAATAAATCTATCAATAGATGTCTTAGCTAAACTTTGAGAGTACTCTTGGGCAAATTTTAATAAGTCTTTTTCATTCATTTTATTAGATTTTAAAGATTAAACTATAAACTAAACGCTTTTATTGTGTACTTAAATGGATTGTTTTCTATGTTCTTTACTTGATGTAACATCTGCTGTGCAATCTCTCTAATCTCTTTTTGAGCATCATCTTTCATCCTTAAAGATAAGAAATGATAAAAAGACCTCCAATTAAACATTACATCCATTGTGATTTGACTATTCATAGTCTTAAAAAACCTCGCTGATTCTTTAGCCCTTTTTCTACCTAACACTGGAGTAAGGTCTTCTAAACACTGATGATAAAGAGTATTACCTAAACTAGTATAAGAATTTAATACTCCAACCCAACTATTAACATTACCATCATCATCGTAAAAGAATTCATTCGTATGTCCTTTGGAAATTTGAATTTGTGTCCAATCAGAGGGTAAATATGTTTTATCCTCAGTCAACTCTTTATATCTTGCTGATTCTCCATTGACGCTAACACCTACCCTGTGCTTTAGTAAGTGAATATGAGAGGCTTGGTCGCAAGTGACTAAGAAGTGTAGTGAAGATTTCTCAAACGGTGTATGATGACCATTCTCTGCTAACATATTTAATAGCTGTGGAATCCTCTTTACCTTGTCTTCTGTTAAATCTCTACTGGTAGATGTCCAAGCTGATTGTGCATGAGTTAAGTCAGAGCCATACCACCCTATTAATTTTACTGTGTTATTCATATTTCTTTATTAAAGGTTAGGTTGTAATATTTATCAAAGGGTTTAGGCTCACTATTTCAATATTCTGCTCCTCCATACTTACAATCGTGCTTATATTGACTCCTATCCTGACCATTCTTATCTGCTAATCTCATCACCTTTTTCTCTTTCTCAAGCATTTCTTCTTTATTTGTTCTAATATGCTCAAGTAAAGCCATTGCTACTCGGTAGTCTGAATCAAACATACGAGTTAGGTCTGATTCAAGTCTTATCAACTCTTGCATTGGTGTTTTCATATTATTCTAAATTTTGGCAGTTTTGTCACTTTTTTGCCATTTATTTGTGACATTTTTTGCTAAATATACTACTGCGGTCATAATTATTCATTTTCAAATGTTATGTTGTAATATTGCTCTGGAGACATAATACGACATAGATACTTCGTAGTACAATTAATCTGAAAGTTATCAGTAAATCGACACATTACCTCTTTCTCTTTCTCAAGCAATTCTTCTGCCCAACCTCTGATTGTTTCAATAGAACAGAACTCTGTTGGTTTTACGTTATTGATTTTTTCAATCAACTCTTGCATTGGTGTTTTCATATTATTACATTTTTCTTAATTCTTTCTTTACCTGTATCCAATATTCAATAGCTAAATCATCTATGGCTATGCCACTATCTTTATAAGGCACTCGTGTCATAACTTCATCTGCACATATCAAAGCATTCTTAATAGCGATTGAAGTGCAAAGTATTTCATAACCACAATCGGTATCTTCATCCATCAGAATGTTTTTAAATTGGTTTACTAAATCTTCTGCTTTTTCTTTTGGTGTCATTTTCATTTAATTTATTTAATTAATCAGCCTAAAAATATCTTTAGAGTTTTACCCCCATCTTGCAGTTGTAGTTCTATAGCATTAAAATCACCCAATGACTTGTGTAATGACAATAATCTACCAATACTCCTATCGTTTTGAGCGTAATTAATAACTTCTAACCTTGTAATCTTTTTCTCATCTATCTTTTTACCTTTATCTTCTGCTTTTTGTAATGGTGTCATATTTTTTAACTTTATAAGTCTACAGCCTTATTTTTTATTTTATTTAATTGTTCTTCTAATCGTTTAATACTACCCCATATTATTGGAGCATCTGGATCTATCATATGTATCTCTCTTACAAGTTCTTGTTGCCTACCTCTATTAGCAAATCCATACTCTATATCATCAGCTAAGTCTTGTAAGTGTTGTGGAGCATTAACACTAATTCGCAAGTCGTAATCATACCACTTAGTTTTCCAATCTATAAACATAATACCCTTAGTCAACTTTTTAAATAGACTATGTAGTGTCCAATTTCTTACTCTTACAATACTTCTATAATTGCCATAGACGTGCAAAAATCGTAGAAACCAACGTGGACACCATTTAGGTTTAGCTTCGTAATCCATAGCTAATACAAGAGGATATAGAGCATTAAAATACTTACTATCTTTATCCAAACAAACGCCTAAATAACCATATTTATCAAATCCAGATGGAAAGAATATAAATCTTAAATCGTCTGTCATAATTCAATATTATTTTCTATTGTTAATTCGTTAATCTTATCCCTTACTTCTTGATAAGCATTGTAAGTATCTTCAGATACATCATCTTCTGGATACTTAATCTTGCCCCTTAACCATTGATTTAAAGCATATAATACATGATGTATAGTCGAACCATCTACTGCCATTCTATACTCTTCATAATCTTGTGGTAGTTTAAACTTTAATGTTGCTTTCATTTTACTGTATTTTAATTATATATCCTCATCCTTAATGTCATCTACTATCTCATACAACGCATCTATAATCATCTCATCAGTTATTTCTTCTGGTACTTCATTGTGAATTCGAATTATGTCAAGTGATTCTTCAGATGGATAACCAGGATCTCCATTGCTCATATAACTTCTTCCTGCATCATAATAATACGAAAATGTAACGTCTACTTCATAATATTCATTTTCATGGCAAACTCCAACATCTACTCTTTTTTGCATTTGCATCTTTTTAAAATTTAATAGTGAAAAAAAGTGGGAGTCTAAGACCCCCACAATACATAACAAAACCTTAAAAACAAAAACTAATGACATTAAAACTCTTTACTTACTTTGGGGAGTTGTACTCCAATCAAAACGCAAAAGATTGTAAAAAAGTATCTACTAAACAAAGTCCAATCCCTATAATTAAAATTATCCTCAATAAATCCTACGATAACATAGCATCCAAGACTACAGATAATAAATACTAATACTGCGATAATTAATTGCTTTCCAGTTATCATAAGCTTTCAATTTTTTTTCTTTGTGAATCAGATAATTTGTGTCCTTTCAACGTTAGCAGAGTTTCTTTAGTGATACTACCACTCTTAATCATATTGATAGCTTCCTGCAATTGCTCCTCAGTAACTCCCTCACTCTTTTTAGTCACAGTAGCCTTACTCTTAAATACTTGACCATCATTATCATCATGACCCACTAACAAGTTAAACATAGCCACTAATGAATAACGCTTTAGATAAGTAATGTACGATCCTAATTTTTGTACATCTGTATTGTCTGGAATCACCCACTCACTATTAACATAAGTACTACTATCGTTATCCGTTACTACTAACATTAAATGTTGCTTAAACGAATGCTCACATACAAAGCCTTTAAAATGTACTGTAAGATTGTGTTCCGTAAGATGTGGTTGTAGAGCAGTCATAATATCCTGCACATACAATGAGTAAGTGTTTTTGAGGAAAGGATTCTTACCTGTTTCTTTAATGGCTATCATCTTACTCTGGATAATGCCAATTTTCTTTTCAACTTCCATTTTACTGTCTTTAAATGAATAATGATACTTAAACTATATGCAAGTCTATATTATTGTGTAAGTAGTGTAAAATTTCTTTAATTATCATTTTTTCTTCTTTATCCGAAGTAGCTTCAACCATTTCTGTTAACTTATGCACTTGTGATGTTTCTACGTCTAACAAATTAGCTACTCTCATGTGAGGGTATTTAATCAAGAAGAACATATATACTGCTCCCTTACATATATTAGACAAATGTTCCTTCTCATTGTAATCTCCAACATGAGGGCATTCTGCTAATAATTCGTAAAAGTCAGCACGAAATTGATGGTTAAAAAGGTATGTTTTCTCCTCCCCTTTGATTGTTATTGTCATTATCTGATTTTTTGTTTAGTGTTCGCAATTGGTTTGCAATAATCTCTTGAGCCTTAACGTTCTGTCCATCCTTATTTGTGTATTCATTTGTACTAATCTTGCCTTGTATTAAAACTAAATCCCCCACCTCAAACTTGTAGTTCTTATTAAACATCTTACAATTGTGCCATACAGTTTTATCCTGCCATTCACCACTCTTATCCTTGTAGTTTTCCGTAGTGGCTAATGAGAAAGCAGTTACTGTTTCACTTTTACTGTCATAGATTTTGCCAACCCTTCCAATGAGCATTACTTGATTTAACATTTTTTATAAATTTGATTAATGATTCTTTTTTATAAAACTTAAAGCGATGTTTACCTACTCCACTAATGGGTCTAAAATACTCTGGATATTCTTTAATCCAATTTGTGAACGACCTAACACTAAAACCAGTATAGTAAGACATCTCTTTTATTGTCAACATATCTGGCAATTTATCTTTAGCCTCTTTATAACTTCCTGACATTTCGTAAAGAGTTTACGCTAATATACCCATAAGCCTTATTATATGCAACTAATTTCTCATCTTTGACCATAACTGTCCATATAACTTTCTTCTTACCTACAGGAACTACTATTTGATCTCCCTCTTTTAATTGAGACATATCTCGTAATTTATCATTGAATCTGGATTATTGTATCTAATGTTTTGAATCATATCCTGCACCTCAAAATACTTTGCTAAATTAGCTATAATTACACCATAATTACTACATCCCCCAACAACATCATAATTCATAGCCTCATCTAAGTATTCTATAAGTATGTGACAAATCTCTTTCTTTACGTTATAGGGAAATTCAATATTTTCAATCAAATCTTCTAAAGTATCTAATATCTCCATAATCATAAAGTAGTCATCATTACTTGTACAAAACAACTTCATCTTATTAGTCTTGGCTAATTTGATTTTGTAGAGTGCTTTTGATTTTTGCTTTTCCATACTAATAGTGTTTTTCAATGTAATTATAAATCTTAGATAACCTAAACCTATCCTTTTTATCTCTACTGTTTTCTACTTTATGTACTATTGCCCTAACTCCTGCTACACTCATCCTAACATGACTTCCAACTAAATGAAGAGGAAAGTTAAAGATAGTGTGCAAAGAATATATAAAGATGTTCCTCCAAGCATAGCAGACTTTATCATCTCTATTGTTGTTAAACATCCACTCATTTCTGTGTATTCCTGTAATATCTTCTATTGCTTTACAACACAAGTCTACATATTCAACACTTATTTCCTTTTGTTCTTGACTATTAAAGTCATCGTAATCAATGTTAAAATCTAATAATCTCATTTTGTACTGTTTTAGTTAATCTCTTGTATTCTACTTCTTTGAAAGTCATAGTCGCAAGGTATCTTTTTAAATGCATCCCCATGTCTATTCTTAGTAATGTATATGTCTGTCCTATTAACTAAGCTTTCTCCTGTTGCAGGATCTTCTAATATATCTATAGCCTCATACCTCCAGGGGAACGCAATAAAATCTGCATCTTGCTCTAACTGCCCACTACCTCTTAAATCACTACTTTTAGGAAATGACCTTCCCCCCTTATCGCTATCTCTACTCATCTGACTAATGCCCACACAACATATTTTATTGTTTAATGCTAATCTTTTAATTCCTGTACTCAATTGGCTTATTTGCTCTAATGTATTTGCTCCAGGCATATTTATCAATTGAACATAATCAAACACTACTACTTTAATGCCATACTTTCTAATCTTTCTCTGGACATCATCTTTTATCTGATACCACTTATTCTTATTGTCGACAATAAACAAGGGTAACTCATATAACTCGCTACTAAATTTAGTCAAAAATTCTAATTCATCCTTACTCATCTCACCACTAATTTGCCTCTTATAACTAATACCAGTAGCAATATTGGCTAACTTAGCAATCAATTCAGTAGCAGTCATTTCTAAAGAATAAAATAATACAGGAACTCCCTGTCTAACTAAATCATAAGCTTCTTGGATCATTAATGAAGTCTTACCCATTCCTGGTCTTGCAGCTATGACATTAAACCTACCTTCTCTATAGCCACCCATAATCTTGTTAAACTTATTTAACTCAGTCATAACCACTCCACCCTCTTCTCTAATAGTATAGTTATTGTTTATATCATCTATGTAAGTTCTAAACTGACTATAGCGATATGTAACATCAGTATTAAAGCCTCCATCCAATTCAACTTGTTTCTTCTCTAAGGCTATACGAGCCTCTTCTACGCCACTTCCCTTCTCAATCATATCTAACGTAGCCTTGAGATATAAAACCTCCTCATCCCTTCTATAATCGCTTATAAAGTCCTCTGCAATACCCACAAAGTCAGCTACTACTTCAGAGCCTAATTGAATGCTTTCAAAGTTAAACATCACATCAGCGAAGCTTACTTCTTTATTGTCAGCGTACTTGTTAAATATAAATTGTGCAACTTCTGGATAGACTTTAAACATATTTGCACTAAGGGAAACTTCCTCTAACCAACTATTGTCATCTAATATCGTTTGCAGGAGGAGAAGTTCTTTCTTTTGATTCATTTGTTTTTTGT
>Ga0208899_1002778_pt1 | contig 11521 bp, 20 predicted proteins | sample VirMetDEL_Nov_24_FD_184518 | JGI IMG/M metagenome (GOLD analysis project Ga0208899, IMG submission 184518) | Aqueous microbial communities from the Delaware River and Bay under freshwater to marine salinity gradient to study organic matter... | ecosystem: Environmental > Aquatic > Marine >...
TATATCTTAACTTAATTATGTTATAATATATAAATATCTTAGCTTTCAGTGTTACAACACTAAGGTTATAACGCTGGGTTAGACTTCCCCATACTAAGAAGACTTAGCAGTAATAATTATTATTATAATTAAATCTGTATTTATCTTAATATATGTATTGACAATGACAAATAAATCTGTAAAACTAAGCCCTGAAACTAACGTACTAGAGAAATTCTATGAGGCTGTTGCTTCAGACAGGCTGCGTAGTATTCATCTGTACCACTCTGATATACATTATATCCGTGCTGCTCTAAAGGAGCGGACGGGTAAAACTTTCTTGTTATCAGACATTGAAACTGCTGTAGAGGAATTTAATAGTGGCTAATAAACCAAAAAAGTATAACCGTAAAACACTGCCACCGAGAAGACCTAAGAATGACGATGTATTAATTGGTGATAAAAACGAATCTTTGGGTTCGTCTGGTGCTATTAAAGATAGTGAAACCGTAACTCCTACCTCAGACCCCGCTCGTATTATCTATTCAATAGATGGAAGAGACGTGTCGAAACAAGAATTTCAAAAGAGGGCAGGTATATTTTCTGCCGGTGGTTTAATCCCACCCAATAAACGTAAGGGTAACATTGATTACCGTAAAACGGGTCTTGTACGTAATAAACGTGATAACAAACGAAAAGGAATGAAATAATGGCATTACCAATAGTATTCGCACTCGGCCTTCTAGCAAAAGGCGCACGGGCAGCTTATAAAATTAATAGGGCAGCAAAAAGAGCAGGCAGTAAAAAGCCTGACTATACAGGCAAAAATGATCCTTTTACACCAGCAACAGGCCCACAAAAATCTGTTATTGCTCTTAAAAATAAAGTTAAATCAGCTTCTAATAGTGTTAATCCACGGACAGCCGCTAGAGGTAATAGACCTGCACGGGGTGCTGCGGCGGCAGCCAGAGAAAGAAATAAGCTTCTTAAAGCAGGCGCAGGTTTTGGTGTTGCAGGTTATGCAGGAGCTAAGGCTATTGAGGCAACTCAAAACGCAGTAAAAAGGTATTTGGAGGATGATACACCTAATACAGTAGCAGGTGTAAAAGCAGAAATTAAAAAGGCTAAGGGTTTATCAAAGGCAGATGCTGATAAGTTAATTCGTATACTAGGTCCAGAAATTAAAGAGGCCGCAGATAAGAAAAGATCAGATTCCTTTAAACCTGCACCCGCTGGTCCTAGACCCGAAAAAGAGTTAACCTTTGGAGAGAAGTTTAAGGAAGAAAGAGCTAAAGCTAAAAAGGCTGGTAAAGAACTAACAGCTACCTTCACTTACAAAGGTAAGTCTTATAACACTAGAAATGAAAAAGAAGAAGCCACCAGAAAAGAAAAAGCTTCTGCTAGAACTAGTGGTAAGGGTAGTAGAGCCATTACAACTATGGATATAGCACCACCGGAAGGGTATAAGCCTAAAAAAGCTAACAGAGGTGCATTAGTAAGTCGCCAACGTAAGGGTCACACTGACATGCGTAAAGGCGGTCTATTTAGGTAGTATACTATGAGTCTAGTTTCAAACCCCAAATATAAAGCAGCTAAGGTAAGCACAAATATTAGAGATGCTTACTCGAAGGGTAATAAATATAGGCTCGTAGGTAGCGGCCCTGTTGATATTAAGGGACTTTATGAGGACAATGATCTTTCTAGTTTAGGTATTTCTTTTAAAGATATTATGAATGCAGCTAAATATAATCCTGACTACATAGATTCTTTAGTAGAAAGATTTAATTATGCTAATATGGGCGCTTTTATTAGACCTAAATTTGATCCTAAGTCTGGTATTACTAGAAGAGAAAACGAAGAAATAAGCAGATTTAAAGAAAGAAACTATACTACTAATACTACACCAAACCCAAACTATACGGAAGAAGACTACAACAGACTTAATAAGGCCGGACAAGAACTTATGCCTTTTTCTGTTGACCACCCTATGCACCCTAGAAATACGTTTACTACACTAACCAATGCTAAAAAGAGTAACAAAAAAGAATATCAAGAAATTTTAGATTCAGTTTTAGAGGCTTATGGAGGATTTGAACCATACCGTGATGCTTTATCAGCGTATGCGAAAACAGAAGAAGGCTCTAACTTTTTAAAAATGCCTTCTTCTAATGTTCAAAACCTTCCTGATATTCCAGACAGAAATACCTCTAATGACGTTCAAAAATTTTCATTAAGTGTAGACCCAGACAAAGCTCCCAACAACGAAAATATGGAAAAATTGTTTCCTGCGCGAGAGCCGGATGGACCTAAAATGGATTCATTAGAAGATACACAAGAAAAACCCGTTGACTATGAGGGGTCTTTTCCTATATATAAAGTAGACTCCAAAAAAGCCCAAAGTTTCCGTGATGCTTTTTCTGCTGCGGAAGACGGTGCTATATTTGAGTGGGATGGTAGAGAGTACCTTAAGGACTACGAATAACATGCCCAATCAAAATACGTATAAGTACCACACAAAGGGTCTAACACTTACGTCTTCCTCTGCATCAGGCAGTGCAGACGTAGTTTATACTTGCCCTCCAAACTATAATGGTACTGTACGTTTTTTACATCTGTCTAATGGTTCTGGTAGTACACGGACATGTAGTGTTCAGTTTTATCATGCTGAAGATGCGGAGTACCATTATATCATTAAAGATACTTCATTTGCAGGTAGCTCCCTATTAAATTTAGTTAATGGTGGTTATTTCTTTATGCACGCTGGCGACAAGATTGTTGCCTTCTCTGCTAACCCAACAGACTTTGAAGTTATGGTGTCGGTAGAGGAAGAGCCTGCACAATTTACCTTTACAGGTGTATAATGGCAGCTAAAGCAAAACCTAAATCAAAGTCTCGTGTTAATGAGGCAGGTAACTACACTAAGCCAGCCCTACGTAAAAGATTATTTAATAAAATTAAGGCTGGCACAAAAGGCGGTAAAGCTGGGCAGTGGTCAGCTAGAAAAGCTCAATTACTAGCGAGCGAATATAAGAAGGCTGGAGGCGGCTACAAGTCGTAATGGTTACATCCATCGCGGATGACCTGCGTGAGTGGTCTATGAACGTCTTAGAAGTTCCTAACCCGCATTTAGATGGATTGCCTGCCTGCCCCTATGCAAAGAAAGCGTGGCAAGATAATAAAGTGAAAATAATAGAAACTAAGAATATATATAAAGAGACACTAAGACAGTGCAATGAATTTACAGATAATGCGTATGACTTAACAATATGTGCCTCTTTTACTATACCGAATATGCAAGAGTTCAGTACGTGGTGTGAAGAGCGTAATAACCTACTAGCTAAACGAGACTTGCACATTATGGGTTTTCATCCTGAATTTGGTGCAGAAGAAGCTGAACTAGATTTCCTATATGAACACAGTTGGGAAAGTTCCGTAAAGGATGAATACTGTATGGTTTTCATACAGTCACTATCTCAAGTAGACGACGCCAGCTTAAAGTTAGAAAAGCTGGATTACTATAAGGTCTATCCTGAAGATGAGTATCAGGAATTAGTTATTAACAGAAGGACTAAGAGAAATGGCAATGAAACCCAGAGCTATGAAAAAGAAAATGATGCGGGGCGGCGGAGCAGTAAAGAAGCCAGCAGCAAAGATGATGCGCGGCGGAATGAAAAAGCCAGTAGCAAAAATGCGCGGCGGCGGACTAAAAAAGAAGTAGTCGATGCTTAAGCCCCGAAAACCTACGCCCACACGTAATCGTAACTATCGCAAAGAGTATGATACTCACGGTAAACTTCCTGCCCAAAAGAAAAACAGGGCAGCAAGAAATACTGCTCGTAATGCTTTAGCTAAAGCTGGTGTGGTGCGTAAAGGTGATGGCAAAGAAGTGGATCATAAAAACATGAATCCACGAGATAATAGACGCTCTAATCTGAGGGTAGTTCCTAAAGGCGTAAATAGGAGAAGACAACCCAAAAGAAAATAGTATTTGTTTGTATTTTTGGAGAGGAATATGAATGGACATATTGGGTATACTAGAAACATTTGGTATTCCTGTTACAATGACAATAGCTTTTGGTTATTTCATATGGAAGCAGAATAACTGGATACAGAACGAGCTATCTTCAGACTTAGACGAAAAACATAAAAGACTAGAAGCAATAGTAGTTAAACTTATTGATGCCCAAAAAGTTATGCAGCTACAACAACAAGATATTAAATCTAGTTATCAAACTATCGTAGAAGTCATAGGGGCTAAATTTATTAAGCAGCTAGTTATAAGGGACGTAGTAGACAATGGCACTAAAGAAACCACAGCGCAGTCTAAAAAAGTGGACAGGCCAAAAGTGGGGAACTAAGTCAGGTAAGCCATCTGCTAAAACAGGTGAGCGATACCTACCTAAAAAAGCTATTGCTGCTTTAACACCTTCAGAGTATGCTAGAACTACAGCAGCTAAACGTAAAGGTACTGCTGCTGGTAAGCAAGTAGTCAAACAACCTAAAAGTATAGCAAAGAAAGTAAGAAAGTACCGTGCGTAAGATTTTAGAAAAGACTATTACGCTACAAAAGCGTATCCGTAGAAAAAACAGACACGCTAAAAAACCCAATCTGCATAGCAGACAAGCTAATGCAAAACAAACATATAGGGGGCAGGGTAGATAATGAACGCATCACAGCTAGATAGTTGGCGCATTATACCACGTATTATGATGCTGGCTTTAATTGTTATGAATTTCCGTGTTATTGAGTGGTTTATGTCACTTGATGCACCTACTATGGAGCAGGCAGGTATGCTTAGTGTTATGACTGGCGCACTTACTGCTGCATTCGGTTTGTATTTAGGCAACTCCGAAAAAGCTAGCCCTCCTGTTGTTGAGGCCAGTAAAAAGACAAAGTAGAGATTTATTATGAACCAGCAATTTGTAGAGGCATTACTGTTTACAGTCATTATTATGCTTAATAACGGTAATTATAATGTAAAGTCTGGGATTGTACAAGAATGCCCACCGTATGAAGAGGTTGTACCTCTTTTAGAAAAGGGTTTAAAAGACAACGAGTATAGAGGTTGGCACGCTACGTGTCAAAAGATTGCTATTATTGTTAAGAATAAAGGACAACCACTATGATTGGCGCTCTAATTGGACCTGTAGCTGGGCTTGTTGGTACGTGGCTACAGGGTAGTGTAGAAGAAAAGAAGGCTAAGACCGCTATGAAGGTAGCGGAAGCACAGGCTAAAGCTACTGTAATGGTAGAAGCAGCTACGCACGAAAGTGGGTGGGAGCGTATTATGGCTGAAGGTACTAAGAATAGCTGGAAAGATGAATATCTTACAATTATTTTTAGTGTACCTATGATTCTAGCTTTTGTTCCGGGTATGGAAAACATTGTGCAGCGGGGCTTTGAGCAGCTACAGTCTATGCCTGAGTGGTATCAATACTCTTTAGGCTGTGTAGTTGCTGCCAGCTTTGGTATTAGAGGTGCCACTAAACTATTTGGTAAAAAGTAGTTGACACTAAAGTTAAACTAGATATAATAAAGGAAATAAAGTGTCTTTAAGTGAATCTGAAAAAGCAAAACTAAAAAGATATGGGTTGTCAGGTTTAAATAAACCTAAGCGCACACCTAAACATTCGACAAAAAAAGCTATTGTTGCAGTGAGGGACAATGACAAAATTAAAATCATACGCTTTGGCGATCAAAACATGGGTCACAACTATTCTCCAGAAGCTCGTAAATCTTTTAAAGCGCGTCACGATAAAAATATTAAAAGAGGCCCTACGTCTGGTGCGTACTGGGCGAATAAAGTTTTTTGGTCTGGTAAAGGTGGTAGTACGAAGAGTCCGCCTAAAAGTCAGAAGCATAAAAAGGGCATGGCGTAATGGGTAAACAGCTAACAGAAAAGCAACAAAAATTTGTTGATGTTCTTTTTAGTGAAGCTGAAGGGGACTTACAAAAAGCTAAGCATATGGCTGGGTATTCTCCAAACGTAGCCTTGCATCAGGTAGTAAACAGTGTTAAAGATGAGGTCATTGAAGCTACTAAAACTTTTATGGCTTTTAATGCACCTAAAGCTGCTTATGCTATTGTTTCTGGTGTTGATACTCCAACGCAGTTGGGTATGAGAGACAAACTAAACGCAGCTAAAGATTTGTTAGATCGCACTGGTATTGTTAAAACAGAAAAGGTAGAGGTTCAATCTGCGGGTGGTCTTATGATTCTTCCTGCTAAAGACGAACCTATTGAAGATGACGACGAAGACTAAGTACTCACTACCTCAAGTGGGAACCTATACACTACCTCAACCACTAGATATTCAAGAAGACGGTGAGTGGGTAGCTTTACCTCGTGTTGCTCGTACTATACCTTTTGGTTATAGGGTAGATAAAGATATTGATGATAAAATCTTGCTACCTATTAAACAAGAGTTAGATGCTTTAGCTTTAGCTAAAAAACATCTTAAAAAATATTCTTATCGTGAGGTTACAAACTGGCTTATTACCGAAACAGGTAGAAATATTTCCCACGTAGGTCTAATGAAACGAGTAAAGAATGAGCGAAAACGTAAGAACAAAGCTAATATCCTCCGCAAATGGGCAGCTTATGCCGAAGCGGCGCTCGCCAAAGCGGAAGAGCTTGAAAAAGAAAGGCTCTCGTCCAGAACCTGTTCGTAATGCGGTTGAGTGGGTAGCAAAAGAAGAAGAAGCTAACCCAGAAGTAGAAGTACAAGAAGAACAAAACATTGTTTTTCAACCTAACGAAGGACCACAAACAGACTTTTTAAAATCTGCTGATCGCGAAGTTTTGTTTGGTGGTGCCGCAGGCGGCGGAAAATCGTTTGCCATGTTAGCTGATCCTTTACGGTATATGGGCCATCCAGCTTTTAGTGGTTTGTTGTTGCGCCATACAACTGAAGAACTACGTGAATTAATTGTTAAGTCACAAGAGTTGTATCCTAAAGTATTTAAAGGTATTAAGTGGTCAGAAAGAAAAATGCAGTGGACTGCTCCGTCTGGTGCAAGACTGTGGATGTCTTATCTGGATAAGGACGAAGATGTAAGGCGCTATCAAGGATTAGCATTTAGTTGGATAGGGTTTGATGAATTAACTCAGTGGGCTACACCTTATTCATGGAACTACATGCGTTCTAGGCTTCGTTCTACTGCACCCGATTTGCCAGTTTATATGCGGGCTACTACGAATCCGGGCGGTAGAGGACATAGCTGGGTAAAGAAAATGTTTATAGACCCTTCTGTACCTAATCATAGCTTTAAAGCTACAGACATTGAAACAGGAGAAACACTTAAGTACCCATCAGGCCATGCTAAAGCAGGTAAGGCTTTATTTAAACGACGTTTTATTCCCTCTAAGCTTAGTGATAATCCTTATTTAGCAGAGGGTGGCGATTACGAAGCTATGCTTTTGTCTTTGCCAGAACAACAAAGACGCAGGTTACTAGATGGTGATTGGGACATTGCAGAGGGTGCAGCCTTTACAGAGTTTGATAGAAACATTCATGTTGTTGAACCCTTTTCTATACCCTCTAATTGGATTAAGTTTAGAGCATGTGACTATGGTTACGGATCATACAGCGGAGTTGTTTGGTTTGCAGTAGGTCCAGATGAACAGTTAATTGTGTACCGTGAACTTTATGTATCTAAAGTATTGGCTAAGGATTTAGCTAATATGATTCTTGAACTAGAAGCAGGCGATGGGAATGTAGCATATGGTGTTCTTGATAGCTCTTTATGGCATAACAGAGGCGATACAGGACCGTCTTTGGCCGAACAAATGATTCGTGAGGGTTGTAGGTGGCGACCTTCTGATAGGAGTAAAGGCTCTCGTGTCGCAGGAAAAAACGAAATACACCGTAGGCTTCAAATTGATGATTTTACTGAAGAACCTCGTTTAGTATTTTTTAATAACTGCACAAATATAATCTCTCAGTTACCAGCATTGCCATTAGATAAAAAGAATCCTGAAGATATTGACACAAATGCAGAAGATCATTTGTATGATGCAATGAGATATGGTATAATGTCAAGACCTCGTTTTAGTATTTTTGATTATGATCCCGTTTATGGATCAAGAACTCCAGCCCCAGCCGATCCTATCTTTGGCTACTAAAAACTTTTAAAGGATACCTTATGAAAGACAATGAACAAGACTACCTAATGGAAAATTCTCGGATCGCAGTTGAAGATGCTGATTCAGAAGAGGACGGTTCTCGTGGGTCGTTGTCGGGTGTTGTTCGACACGTAACAGATAAATATAGTGTTGCTCGCCGATATCGTAATACAGAAGAAGAGCGTTGGTTGCGTGCATGGCGCAACTATCGTGGTATCTATCACGCAAATGTAAAATTTACAGACGCTGAAAAATCACGTGTCTTTATTAAAGTTACTAAGACTAAAGTTTTAGCTGCATACAATCAAATTGTGGATGTTTTATTTGGTAATCAAAGGTTTCCTCTTAGTATTGATCCTACTACTTTACCTGATGGTGTAGAAGAAGCAGTACACTTTGATCTTAAAGATGTAGATAATGTAAAAGAAGAAGCTGGTGGAAGCGTAGAAAAAACTGAAAGCCCTTATGGTTTTGCTGGGGACGGTAAAGATTTGGAACCCGGTGCAACATCACAGTCCTTACTACTTGGTAGCTTAGAAGAACAGTTGTCTGAAGCTCCAAATCTTAAGAAGGGTGCAGGGCAAACAGCTTCCTCTGCGACATTTTATCCCGCTATGCTTGCTGCAAAAAAGATGCAGAAGAAAGTACACGACCAGCTTGAAGAAAGTAATGCAGCACAGCACCTTCGCAGCACAGCGTTTGAAATGGCTTTGTTAGGTACAGGTGTACTAAAAGGTCCGTTTGCTGTTAATAAAGAATACTCAAACTGGGACGATGAAGGTGTCTACAGTCCTACAGTCAAAACTGTACCTCAGATTGGGCATGTAAGTATATGGAATTTTTATCCAGACCCAGACGCAAACAATATGGAAGAAGCTCAGTACGTAATTGAAAGGCACAAATATAATAGGAGTCAGCTTCGTGATCTTAAAAAGCGTCCTTTCTTTAGAGCTAATGTAATTGACACTTGTATTCAAATGGGAGAAGCTTACGTAAAGGAGTGGTGGGAAGATGACATCTCTGATGAAGAGCAGCACCACAGCATTGAACGCTTTGAGGTACTAGAGTATTGGGGTATTATAGATACTGAGTTGCTTGAAGATGAAGATGTAAATATTCCATCTGAATACAAAGACCTTGATCAAGTTCAGGCTAATGTTTGGATTGTTAACAATCAAGTTATTCGTCTTGTTGTTAATCCCTTTAAACCTGTGCGTATTCCATACATGGCTGCTCCTTACGAGCTAAACCCTTACAGCTTTTTTGGTGTAGGGCTTGCTGAGAACATGGACGACACTCAAACGCTGATGAATGGCTTTATGCGTATGGCAGTAGATAACGCTGTGTTGTCAGGGAATTTGATTCTAGAGGTAGACGAAACAAACCTTACTCCGGGTCAAGACCTTAATGTATACCCCGGTAAAGTTTTTAGACGGCAGGGTGGCGCTCCGGGTCAAGCTATCTTTGGCACTAAGTTTCCTAATGTGTCTGGTGAAAACCTACAGTTGTTTGATAAGTCTCGTCAGCTTGCAGATGAAAGCACAGGCTTTCCTTCCTTTGCACACGGACAGACGGGCATAACAGGTGTTGGTCGTACTGCTAGTGGCATTAGTATGCTTATGGGTGCGGCATCAGGAGCTATTAAAGCTGTAATTAAAAACGTTGACGATTACATGCTTAAGCCTTTGGGCGAAGGTTTGTTTCAGTTTAACATGCAGTTTGACTTTGACAAAGAAATCAAAGGTGATCTAGAAGTTAAGGCTCGTGGTACTGAAAGCTTAATGGCTAATGAAGTACGTAGCCAGCGGCTCATGCAGTTTTTAGGAATTGCAAGCAATCCTTCTCTTGCACCTTTTGCAAAATTTGATTATATTATTATGGAGCTTGCTCGTACATTAGACCTTGACCCTGAAAAAATTACAAACAATATGAGTCAAGCTATTTTACAGGCAAAGTTGCTTAAGGACTTTCAGGCTACTCAGCCTCAACAGGCTCCACAAGCTCCTCCAGCAGGGGCAAACCCTAATGACCCTACAGGTGCAGGTGGAGGCACAATCGGTACGGGCGTAGCCCCAACACCTCAAGAAGAAGGATTTAGCGGTAATGCCGGAACACAACCAGCAGCAGGCGGAGAAGCGCCTGTCGGGCCTCTACAATAACCCTAATCTATGGCCTAACTTTGTAGAGTATTTAGACTATCAAATAGAACAACAGCATAAAGTTCTAGAACAATCCGATTCTAGTGTGGGTATACAAAGAGCGCAAGGCGCTATTCAGGCACTTAGAAAACTAAAAGCTTTAGAAAATATAGTTAAGAAGGATTAATAATGAACAACCAAATGAAACAATTTGAAAAGGGTGGAGAGGTTGATCCCGTATCAGGCAATAATGTACCGCTAGGCAGCACAGCAAAGGAGGTACGTGATGACCAGCCTGCTATGCTTAGTGAAGGTGAGATGGTAGTTCCTGCTGATGTTGTTCGTTATTTTGGTGTTGAGTTTTTTATGAAACTTAGAGACGAAGCTAAAATGGGCTTTAAGAAAATGGAGGCTATGGGTCAGTTTGGCACAGATGAAGGACAAACATTACCAGACGACACACTATTTAATGCGGGTGGCCCACCTTTTACGATTGAGGATATTGAGGTTATTGAACCTGATGATATAGAAGAAGAAACTTTAGAAGCTAACGTAGGAGCTTTTGTTCAAGGAGGGCAGGGAACTGACCCTTTTAATCAACCGACTGGAACTGCTACATCTACAACTCTTGCAAATGCAAGCAAAGACCCGCAAGGATTTTTACAAAGTTTAGGTAATCGTGCTTTTGGTACAGACGATATTATAAAATCTATTGGTGACGTAAACTTTAATTATTTATTTGCTTTGGCACCAAAAGGCGCAGACTTTAGTGGTGTTACAGATAGCGGTAAAAAAGTTCTTGATGATTACTTTACTGACTTTTCAAACAAACTTAGTGCTTCCGTACAGTCTCCTACTACAGTAGAAGAAGAAGGGTCAGAAGATCAAGATACAGGTCCGACTGCTGGTCAGGGTATAGGCTCTATGTCTGAATTAGCTTCAGCGCCTACTGCGGCTAACATTCAGGCAGCTAAAGATTTTTCAGAATATCCGTCGTCACTAATAGGTGTTATGGATGGATTAATCTCTGCGGCATTAAATCCTTTTGGTAATATGCTTGGGCCACCCGGAGTGGCAGGTATGGTAGGTCGTGGGCTATCAAGTGTATTTTCAAAAGGTTTAAGCGTAGGGTTGCCATTTGGCATAGGGCCATAGATATCTCTGACTGACCCTATTGGAAAAGGAAAAGGTAATATTGACAAGATTGCTACGATGGATCAAGTAGTAGCTAAAGCAATTACTACTGCTGCTAATAATACTAACCCAAAAGACCTTGAGT
>Ga0208899_1002781_pt1 | contig 11519 bp, 16 predicted proteins | sample VirMetDEL_Nov_24_FD_184518 | JGI IMG/M metagenome (GOLD analysis project Ga0208899, IMG submission 184518) | Aqueous microbial communities from the Delaware River and Bay under freshwater to marine salinity gradient to study organic matter... | ecosystem: Environmental > Aquatic > Marine >...
CTCATGTTTTACTCTATCTGCATAGATGTCTTTGTACTCCTTGCTTCCAATCTTGTTTGAAGGTATAAGCAGTTTAGCCCAGCCATCTCTACATAGTTGAGTTAGATATTCATCCTCATTGTATCCTTCTGGACATTCAAACGTGGGCAGGAGCGGAGGTCCGGCAAGATCGTAATCTTCACATTTATCAGCGATGTCAAATCCAGCAGTTTTGCCAGTTAGCTTAGGCAAAAACCACTTGTCATCACCATTAAAAAACTGTTCGTAGTCGTGTTCTATGTTCTTGATTTTTTTAAGCGTAGTTTTTAGCTTGCTACACAGCATGACCCTATGACAATCAGCGTCACTTTGATCAACATAGTAGATCGCTTGATTTTCATAGTCTAACTGATAATGATTATGCTTAAATAGCTTGGCAAATCCATTCTTTTCTTTTGTAACACAGATAACATTTCCAGCTTTAGCAACTTGTTTCAGAACGTCTAGATTTTTATTGGAAACATATCGAACTAAATCAAACCATCCATTTTTATTCTTAGCATATAAAATATAACCATCAAACTCACAACCAATGATTGGCTTGATACCATGCTTTTTACAGTCTGCACTAAATTCTACAGCACCAGAAACACTTTCAAAGTCAGCAATACCACAGGCAGTATAGCCATATTCCTTGCATCTTTGTGCTAGTTTATCAGTTTTGCAAAATGCAGTCTGTAGACTGAAGTGCGTTTTACAATTTATAGGATTCCACATTTTATTTCTCAAGGTTTGTTCAAATCTTTAATCGCAACATTGTGACAGTCAGCCCTAACAACAAAACCGTTAGAAGGGTCGATTTCGCCTTTGGTTAGCTTTCTTGCCTTTTTGTAATATTCATCGCGAGGCAACCAGCCAAGCACCCAAGCTCGGCCCCATCGCCCATTCTTATTCTCAATCCTGACAAAGACATAGTTGTCGCATTTTTGCTTGGTATTGTAGTTTGCAACTGAACAATCATAGTAAGGCTTTGGCGGGCTAGTGCAACGTTTGGTTTTTACGTCCCAAGTAACCTGTTGGCTATTTCCACAAAGGTTTCCAGTAACAATATCATAATCGTATGTGTTATTGATTATACCACACAAAACATAATTTGCAACCTCTTCTCCTAAAAATCCTGCAATATTTCCATCACCCTTCATAATGGAATTGTTAATAACCCCCATTTCTCGGGCTTTTCGCCATGCTCGCTTTTTCATCCCTTCTGTAATTTGTACTTCAATCATTATCCCGGAGCCTCATAGTATCCAATATTAAATCCGTCTCTTGTACACTTTTCTACAGTTTCATCGTGACCAAATGCCTTGAGATGGTCTTCAACATAATTACACATAGGTTGATTTGTTCCGGGCCAATTATTTTTGTAAAAATGACACAGCTTAGTACACTTAAAATGCGAGCGCTTAGCGCTGCATGGTCGCGGATATTCATTGTGCTGAATTTGTCCGAATCTATTTTTCAACATTTCTAAAAACTTAACCTGATCCGACTGGTCAAAACACATACTGAAAGGACCGCCATCCCTAATGTAAAATATCGTCATGATTGCTTGTTCATATTGAGGATAAAGTTTAGAGATAGCATAATTATACAATAGAAGTTGCGGATCTTCAAGTAATTTCTCATAAGTTTTTTCTTCACCCGTCGCCCAATTCAACCTGCGCCCAGTCTTCCAATCCACAACTTCGATCACACCGTCGTCAACCTGAGTAACTAAGTCGATTGTTCCCTTGATTGCAAGCTGACCTTCCATCATTTTTCCATTAGGCATTTTATACTTAAATTTGGCCCAATCTTCTTCAATAGGAATATCAAATTGCGGCTCGGTATCTACGATATTTCTATTCCGAGGATCGAACTGTCCCTCGTTAAATTCTAGTGCAGTCTTGACCTGCTCCTCACAGAACCTAAAATCAGCAGGCTTGTAGGAGTGATGACAATTTTCTGTGTAATGCTTATAACTCAGATCTAAAACTTTGGCAACGAATTTTTTTGTAGTCAAAGATCTTGGAGTAAAATTTACCTTGCCCACAGCGTCGTCATTGATATACAAGCTTTTACTGTCTGCATTTTCTTGCAGTTTTTTGGTGCAGGCGGCAAGAACCTCCATGACTTTGTGGACAACTGTGCCTAGCTGAGCCTTTTTACCAGATAAGCTTTGATGACCTAAAACATAAGTGATAAAGTATTGCATTTGACAATACTCATAATTATTGTAGCTGGAGCTACGAATATAGGTTACTATCATTAGTCTTCCTTAATTTTATGGATTTTCTTTTTTCTAGTGTTCTTTGAGTCCGCAACAATTTCTTCCTGCAACCATCCAAAGCCTTCAATTGCTTCTATAATAGCTGCGCACGTTTCATGTATTGTCATATCTTGGTTGTCGATAACATGATCTATTTTGTCCCAGCTCTTTTTTATTTCCTGTTCGCTGGAATGATGATCTACCCCTTCAGTAGAGCGAGTAAGTCCGATAACCTTGCCGCCTATTTCCTGAATAGCTTCAACTTCGTTAGGAAATCTACAATCATCTATTACTGCGAGTAGTGGCTGCTCTAGCTGAATGTCTTGCAGACATCTATCGACCCAAATATTTGGGTGAATTTTGCGGCAAATATCTGTGCCGAAATGTTGTAGGAAGTCGCGAACGGTCATTGGGCCTGCGGTATGATATGTTAGATTTATTTTAGAAAATTCTTTTTGCATTGCCTTACTATCATAATTCAGACGCAAATACCCCCATTCTTCTTCAGCAACCTCATGAGTCAAAATCCCCGGCATGTTTTCCCATCTTAGATGAGGAACTACTTGCTTCTTATGTTCTAAACTTCCGTAAACCTGCTCATTTTTAAGGCCGAATAAACCAACAGCCATCTCTTTCAGAGGGTCTGCAAAAGAGTATTTTTTAACGAACGGCCACATATTATACATAGCCCATTCGATAAATTCTACATCTTTTCTATTGATGTCCATATAAGTGTCTGCGACCTCTATTTTGCCGCTTTCTGTCTCAACATCTGTCTTGATGATGAGCTGACCTCGATTGGACACCCCAAAGTTTTCAATGATGCGATGGGCGCGCATTTGGTATCCATGCAGAAAATTCATGCTTGTTGTTTTGCCGCATCCTTTACCGCCAGCGAAGGCGATGACCTTAGTTTTCATTTATAAATCCTTTTAACTGTGGATATAGAAATTCTCTTATTTGTTGAACTGTTAAATCACCCACGTCTTTGACACCTTCAATCATTTCTGGACGAATATAATTAAATCGCCGTCCGCAGGTTTTTACGATTTGCTCAGCAGCGCCATTTCCCGCATCATCATAATCAGTAAGTATGACTACGTTCATCGCGCCACTTTGCTCCAATAATATTAGCTGGTCTTCATTCAAACTGCACCCAAAAATGCCAACGGCATTAGCGATGCCAGCTTCGTGGAGCCTCCAAACATCTCCCTGTCCTTCGACTAAGACGACGCTTCCTGTATTCATTATCTCTTCTTTTGCGAGGTTTAGCCCATATAAAACATTTTTTTTGAAACCTTGACTGTGTAGCCATTTAGGTTTTAGATGTTCTTTAATTGCGCGACCAACGCAGCCAACATAGTTATAATCTTCATCGTAAACAGGCACTACTACGCGGCCAGACATTGGCTGATTGCCAGTCGTGCATTCGCCTACGTCGAAAGCTTCAAGAACAAGTTGGCTATAATTTCTTCCTAAATAATATTGAGCAGGTATATTTAGTTTTCCCCGTAGATCAGATCTCGATATTACCCCTTCCTCTCTTTCAATACGACGATTAAAAACATCTAACGTTTTAAATTTCTTTTTGGGAGCTTCTTTGATTTCGTCAAAATCTTTTCCGATTATATCTAGACAAAAGTCAACTGTCTCTTGCATCGAAACTTTTCTGTCTGCGTGGTAAGATAAACATCCTCGAACGAATCCAAACAAACTGTCAATGTATTCTTCTTGACATCCTTGCGTCCAGCAAGTCCAATTGCCCTGCTTGGTTGTCCCATCAGTAAAAATACAACATCCTTCAGGACTATCGCCACCATGAACTGGACATGGAAAGGCAAGCCTATTTGGAAATTCAACGTAATTTATATCGAAGTGAGTTAAAACTTTTTCGATGTGTAGAAGTAGTTCATTAGATATCGAAGATATCTTCTGACTCGACATCATCTGTCTCGAACCCTTCTTCCCGCGATCTTTCATTCTCATGAATCTCGTTTCTTGTTAAACCTTGCTCGATTCTGCCAAACCTACCATGCATTACCATACTAATGTAGTCACCATCATCAAGACCCTCCCCGTGACGCGCTACAACCGGAACTAATTTTCTGTTGCCATTGCTCTCTCCATCGGCAGCTATCTCTTCGGGCGATTTCATCTTGAAAATAGAAAAACTTGTACATAGCCAAATAAGCCTGTCAGAACCAGAAACAACTGTGGTTGTTTCGGTCGTAGTCCCATCTCTGTTTAATTGTACAAAAGCTAGACATGCGACATCATATTTAACAGTAAAGTTATGCAGCTGCGTAATTTGAAAGCCTAAGACCTGATATTCTTGCATAGATGCGCTAATGCCTTCGCTGCCCATCAACTTCAAGTAATCATAAATAATCAGACAGTCATTGGTTCTACCATGCTCATCAAATCCAACATGTTGATAAATCCATTTTCTCATCTGGCTTAAAATATTTTCAAACGATTCACCAGCAATGCTAATATAGTGGTATGGAATTGATTTTAATTTCTCTGCGGCTTTGTGTACCTTTTCTTTATCAATCTCACTTTCGGTAAATCTGCCACTCGCAATTCTGTTAATTTCAACACCAGAAATATTGGCCAACATTCTATGGTAATGATCTTCTTTTGACATTTCTGTGTCAAGCATTAATACTGGAACATTTTCTTCTCCAGCAACATAAAGTCCAACAGCGTCCCCATACATAGACTTACCAACTTTTGGCCTCGCCCCTACCAAATCAACACACTTTCTTCTAAAGCCGCCTCCGATAGCTCGGTCGTAATCGCTAAATCCAGAAGGTATCCCAATATAATCTGAAACATTATTTTCTAAGAAGTCTAGATATTCGTCAAGACCTTCTCCAATGGTCTCTGTCTTTTTGTTGCCCGACTGGTAAATATCTCCTGTGGCTTCCAGAATACGGTTCTCAACACGCGAAATAATATCCATGATATCTTCATCGCCTGTAACTGAACTAAGCTCAGAATCACAAGCCTTCATCATCTTGCGGAAATCTCTAGCCACTCTTAGCTTTGTTATTTTGGATGCGTAAATGCCAATATTATCTTTAACAATTGGCATGTTAAAAAGAGATCGAATATATCCAATCTCTTCTTTGGTGTTGATTACTTCCTCTACGCCCATATTATTTGCTACGGACAGTATAGATGATAATTCAACCTCTGTATTTTCAGAAATTGATTTGTAAACACAGTCAAATATTAACTGGTTCATTGCGTCTGTAAATGTCTCAGACGTAACGTAGTCAATTTCTAGATAAGCATCAAGACCATGCTGGCACAATCCGGCCAGCACAGCTCGTTCAGATGCTAAATCTTCTAGTTTATTTATCGTCTTAGGCATTTGTCACAAACAAAAAAGTCACGTTTGAATGTTGGATGAATTTCAACTTCTTTATTACATCGAGTGCAAACTTGAACAACTTTAGAAAATTTAGGTCTAGTTCTTTCGGTTCTGCTAATATCTGGCGTTTGGTTGATCTTGTCTTTATGTTCAGTTCCATTGTCTACAAACTGATTAACTCTGCCCGGAGGCGTTACAACTGGCTGACGACTATTGCTTACGTTATTCATAGCAAATTCTGAGAACTTAGATGGCAGCTTAGACCTATCTGCTTCCGACTCTGACATTGTAGCAGTCTCTACTGGAATTTCATCGAGTAATTCCATAGCAAGCTCTATCATGTCGATGTCGCCTTCTTCTTTTGCTTTTTTGAGTAATTTTTTAATCTTGTCTTTTGTGGTCATTATTTTCTCCTAGCTAAGTTGGTTAGTATGTCTGCCATGCTTAAAATTCTACTAGCACATCCTTCTAATGTTCTGACTCTAGCTTCGGCATGTTTTTTGATTACAAGTATTTCGTCAGCCAGCGGATTTTCTTTGATGGCGGCATAATATCGCTGCTGCCATTTAGCGTACTGCCCACCGTACTGATCAAGTACCCCACCTATTATATACCAAATCGAAGAATCTGCCCACTCTAAAATGTTTTTTTCTTTAACTTTTACAGTTTCTACATATTCTGCGTAAGCATATAACTCGTAGGCGCACATCAAACATTCGGCAGAAGTTAGCGCACGCATTCTGTCTGCGTCCATGTTCAGCAATTCACTGATCCTGCTATCTTTTTCTGGAGCTTTTACTTCTTTCAAATGCTTAGAAGTTTTCCAGTCTTCAATAGCTTGCTTAAATTCCTGTAATCTTTCTTCGCCAGTCATCTTCTGTCTCGTTGTAGTTAAATTCAATAATTGTTATACTGTTAACATTACACCATTCTTTTTTGTCGCGGTCGCGTGCTTGCGCCTTGTAAAATGATAACTTATCTTTAAAATGAAACTTGTTAAACTCGAAGTGTTGTTTACCATGTACTTCAACAATCAAATTCCTGTTCGGTATATAGAAGTCACCCCTAAGTTTAGAACGACTTCTTTCTGTTTGCGTTCCTGCTAGAGTCACTTCTTCCAGAATTGTATCATACGGATAACAATTTTCAAGTACTTTTTTAGCCTTTTGGTGAAGTTTTGATCTTTTTCCGCCTCCAGACTTAGGGTTCCAAGTGTACTCTCTACCATCTAGTCCGGTTATTTTCATAGCATTGCTTTGATTTGAGTCTCTAAAAAATCAACTAACTTAGGATTTTGTTTTAGAAAAGCGTAGAGCTTGTCTTGGCCTTGAAATTTATAAGCTTTCATCAGCGCTTCTTCGTCCTCAACATTAGCATCTTTGTCTATTTCTTTAATTAAATCCTTGCACTCAGTAACAAAGTCGCAAGTAAACCAAGCTCCACCCTTGCTAATTAAACCAAGGTCGCAAGCCAAAATCAAAACCTCTTGAGTGCTGTCTATACCTTTTCCATATCTGATATAGCTTTGAACCTGACCGCCCGGAGCGCCCATTGATGAGCAAATAATTTTCCAGTTCACAATCTGGCCGATTCTTTCGCCATCAGCAGTTGTCCAAGGTTTGATAGCAGGGGTGTCCATTCCGCTGCCAGCAATCTCCATTCTTGTGTCAGCCTGATATTGAATTTTATTGCCACCATCAGAAAGTTTAGCCTTACCAAAACCGCCCGTATTCGCAATGTAATGAGTGATAGCAATTACCAAACCTCTTTGGCGCGGCAAAAGCATACCAATCTTTTTAGTAAAGATAGAAAGAATTTTTGGAAGACCTGCTCGTTTTGGAGAAAAATCTCCATCAAGCTCTTTTGAGGGAAGTAAAGACGAAACAGAATCAATAATCAATACGGCTCCTTGATAATCTGGATGACTCATCATTTTGTATGCAACATCTAAAAAGTCTTCCGCAGGAATGGGCTTGTCTTCTGGTGCGATTACATGAATTTTATCAAGATCAAAACCTTCAACCTGAAAGTTCATATCCTTTAATCTACCTTCGACATCCATGTAGATTACCTCTCGGCCCATCTTTTGCACATTTACTGCGATTTGCATAGCAGTTGTTGTCTTGCCGCTTTTAGGGTCGCCAGTTAGCGTCAGCCAGCAACCCTCTCTAACACCGCCGCCAAGTGCGACATCAATAGCGGGACTGATGCGAATCACTTCATAATTGCTTTTTTCTTGTAAAACATCCGTGCCTGTCTTGATAATATTTCCATACTGCTTGATTTGTTTCTTTAGATATTCTGGAGTTTTAGCTGCTGCCATCTGATTTCCTTAATTTTGATAATAAACTTTTTTGTTTAGGCATTGACTGTCTAGATTTAAATTCGCCCTCAAGTTTCTCCGCGACTTTCTTGGGCTTTTTAGCTTCTTCATCAAGCTCTTTTTGAGCTTTCTCAACACCTTCTTTTACGAAGTCTAAATTCAGTACGAACTTTTTAGACTTATGCAAAAACCCCAAAGAATAAACATTTTTTCCTCTAGGGCTATTTAAATATTTTAACACAGCTTCTTCGCTATATTTCTTAATCAGCTTAGACGCTGCACGGATTTGCGTTTTATAATCCTCACCACGATTCCAAAATTTGTAAGCTAAACTTCCCTTGTTGTCTCTTTCGGCCTTTCGAATGCAAACTAACTCAGCAATGTACTGCGCTCCGTTACACGGCTGTCCCGTTGATATGCTTTTGTACTTTTTGGAACTTTTCTGAACCATTTTGAAATATCATTTCTTCTATATTATCTTTAGTGATTTCTCTAACTGATTGCCCACTGTCGAATTCGTTAAAAGGCCAAACAAACTTTTTAACATCAATCTTATCGGAATTAGTTCTAAGTAATGACACAACTAAAAACTGATAATCTTTAGAACTTCCATCCATGAACTGTTCTTTAGCGGCGCCTCTAGATATTGAAAAACCATCTAACCCATCCTCTTCTTCAGAAAAAAACGTATGAGTGGGAGCGCCAAACATATAAAGCTTTATTTCTGTGGCTTTGATTTCTGGATTACTACGGAAGAAAAATTTCACCCGTTCCCAACAGTTTTTGTAGTCAGGTCTTTCGTAATCACCCCAAATACTTTTTCCGTTACTTAATTTGATTTCCCAAGACATAACAGTTTGCCTGTGACATATGTCTTTCATGTAGGAATCAAATTCAAGACACACACCGTTTTTCATCATTCTTTAATCCTATGAATGCAATTCCGCGTTCTTTGCGGCATTTTAACTTTTGCTTTTTTGTTTTCATCGCTCGCTACTGACGCAGTTTCTGTCATCATTGTAGCTCCATACTTTTGATTTCGGGCGTACAAATCACTGATATCTTTAACTTGTGGCTGTTCTTCCGCGCTAACCACAACCTTTTTCTCAGAAGACTTAGATGCTAATGTAGCGACATACTTACTAATCATATTTTCAGAACGATTCATTTTAGAAGATAGTTCTGCAACAGAAGTGGACGAATAACATTTTTGAATAAATGTTTTTTCTTTTTTAGATAGTGGACCTTTTTTCATTTTAGTTCTCCATTAATAATCTTCGGGCAGTAGTAAAGTGAATTCTATTTTTGGTTTCTAAATACTTTATGTAAGAATTGAAACATTTTAATGAAACCTTTTTGTATTTGTACATTCTGCTAAGCTTTGTTTGCGTATAGCCAAAATCTGCTTGGTACGGGTCAATAATTTCTCCTCTGCCAAACATAATAAAATATTGGGTTGAGATATTTTCATGATCGTAACTACAGTCTACAGATTTTGCCAATGCTGCTTTTTCATCAGCAGTGGTTCCGCCTTTTCCGAAGAACGTCACAGCTACAGACCCAGCGCTGGGCAAATTTAGATGAGATAAGTCTTCATTGTTCATTATATTTTCTCCATCATTTCTTGAACTTTTTTGACGCATTCTGCTTCGTTCGCGCCCTTGATAATAACCTGACCTTTTTCAGAAAGGTTGTATTTTTTAAGATCTGCGTTTCTTAATATATGCCAGTCTAAAGTGTTATCGCTATTGATTGGCCTTACGTCAATTCTAAACGTTATAACTGCAATATGTGGTTTAAGCTTTCTTGGCATATCTTCCATTTAGTCACCCTTTTCAATCCATTTAATTTTTTGTTCGGGAGTCATGGATACAATTTTTTGATGCTGTTCGCGTTTTGCTTTTTGTTCAGGTGTCAAGCGAGTGTTTCCGCGATCTTTGTTTTCTTTTTCTTGTCTTTCGTAATGACCCATTTTGCTAGTATTTTCATCGGCAAGCTGTCCAATAGTTGTTGGATTACCTCTAACAAGCAGGTTTGGAGCGCCTAATATCACACGCTTCAGAGTTTTTTGGCCGCACACAGGACATTCTTTTAGATTTTCATATTCATTAAACGTCATGAATATTTCTGTATGATAGCAACAAGGCTCACACTCAAAGTCATAGTTTGGCATGTTTTTCCTTTTCAATTTTTTAATATCAAAACTCGCTGGCGGGGATGTGTCACCTAACCTCCCGACAAGCGGGATGCAGAGTGTAACCTCCCCTGCCAGCGAGGAAATTGTTTGTGGTCGTACTATATTATCGACACACAATCAAAGTATCGCACAAATTATCTTAAACGACCTAGAATTTTAGATATAATTCCATTTCTAACAATGTCGTCGTCTGTCAGTCTGCATATCGCAACACCCTCTAAATCTGTCAAAGCGTCCATGCAGTCATAAAGACCGCCCGCTTCGCCGCGCAAGTCGGTCTGATCCAAATCACCATTGACCACAGCCTTGGAACCAAGACCGATCCGAGTTAAAAACATTTTAATCTGCTCAAAAGTGGCATTTTGCGCTTCATCCAGAATCATAAAAGCGTTATGAAAGTTTCTTCCTCGCATATATTCTAGTGGACAAAGCTCAATAGTGTTTGTTGCCCGCATAGAATTAAATGTATCCATTCCAAGATATAGTTTCATTTCTTCTAAAATAGGCACAAGATAAGGAGATACTTTTTCCGTTAATGTTCCGGGTAAATGCCCAAGTCCGCGACCAGCTTCAACAACTGGTCTTGTGATAATAATTTTTTCTATTTTATTTTCTAATATATATTCGCAAGCCAAACCAACTGCAACTGCCGTCTTTCCTGAGCCAGCCGGTCCTGAGCAGAATGTAACGTCGCATTCGGACATTGCGGCGATATAGTCTTCTTGATTTTCTGTTTTTGGTTTAAGTTGTTTTCTCTTGGGACGAATGGGTTGTTTCTTACTTCCAGCGTGTTTTTTTCTAGCCATTTTGTCTCTTTTAATAAATGGAATTTGTCGAGAAGGTTTGAATTGTGCTATCCTTTAACAGAAAGATTTCGCTATGATCATTTTGAAAACTTACTGTACCTTCCACATTTCCGCCCCCGGCGTCACCGCCAGAAACATCCAAAGACGTTAAATAATTCTTGGCTCCTAAATGCCATTGAAAAAGATTTGCTCCGTCAGCCTCGGCAATAATTTTAATTTCTCTATCTGCTCTGTATATGTCTACATGATCTCCCGGAGTCTCGCTCCCGTCTGCCTTTGTGTGATAAACGTCTGATACGTTATAGTCACCCATCGCGGCGGAAGCGTTTAAATCGTATTGGTCCCGCAGAATGCCTTGGAAAGTGCAGGAAACCTCAACAGGAAGTTGTACGACTTTAAAGATATTTTGTTCGGCTATATCGCCACCAGTTTCGTCAAGGCCGGTTGTAGGGGTTGTGCTAGATGAGCTGGCACTGCCTCTCCACATACCAATATCTGTCAAATCTTGATAATTTATGTTACATTCA
>Ga0208899_1002782_pt1 | contig 11517 bp, 12 predicted proteins | sample VirMetDEL_Nov_24_FD_184518 | JGI IMG/M metagenome (GOLD analysis project Ga0208899, IMG submission 184518) | Aqueous microbial communities from the Delaware River and Bay under freshwater to marine salinity gradient to study organic matter... | ecosystem: Environmental > Aquatic > Marine >...
AACTGGTCAAACGGTGATAGACTTCTTTCTTCAGGTCGTATTCCAATCAGAACTTATAACGACAATCCTCTGCCAAACATTACGACACTTTACTATACACGTTGTCCTAATAAGCCGATGGAAGGTCTATCAGCAATGTCTCGTGTTTATGACCAGATCTACGAGAAGAATATTCTGAGAACTTATTGGGCTAATGCTGTTAGACGTGATTCTCGCCAATACCTCTACAAAGAAGGTGCATTTGACGAAGAGCAGTTGAGCAAGATCACAGCAGGTATCGATGGTGCAATGATCGGTGTTGATGAAGACAATTTAGGTGGTCTCATTCAGCAGGTTGGTGTCGAACCTATTTCATCTAACTTTGACAGATACTTGGCTTACATCGAACAGGATATTAATCGAGGCAGCATCTTGGCACCATTCTCTCGTGGTGAAGCAACCAAAGCCACAGCCACTGAGATCACAGCATTGGCACAATACAGTGCATCTGAAATCGGTAAGATGGCCAGAGAAAAAGACGGTGCATTGGAAAGATTGGTCAACATCTACATCAGACTTCTAGATCTACTATCTGAAGATGGTGAAACTGCTGTGCTTGATGTCGAAGGTCAGGCTCGTGTTTTGACACCTGCAGATTTGGAAGGCAAGTTTAGAATTAATGCACTGGACCAGGGATCAACACCTCTATCAGATGCCATTAGAAAGCAAAACTTGTTATCACTACTTCCCACTTTACAAGCTCTAGGTGTACAGCCCCGAAAGGTCTTGGAAGAAATCATTAGAGCATACGAACTACCTAAAGACTTTTTAGAAGAAGCTCCACCACCTCAGGCCACTGCACCAGGACCCTCAGCTGCTGATGTCGAAAATATCGAAGGTGGTGCTGAAGAACAAGTAACCGATGCCGAGCTTCTTGCTCAGGCACTTAGACCAGGAGGCGCTTGATGCCACTTTATGACTATCGCTGTGCATTTGACGGATATCGAGAAGAGATCTTGATGTCATATGACAGAACAAAAACCTGTGAAGTCATTTGTCCTTCATGCGGAAATGCTATGAACAAACTGATGTCCATGCCTGCTAAAACACCAACTGCTTGGAATGGTGGTTGGACTGACGGCATGGACCATACTTATTATTCTAAAGCTCTTGGCCGTAAGGTCGCCAACAAGAGAGAAGAAGAAAAGATCCTAAATGCTCAGGGCTTTGTCTCAGAATCTGAATTAGGCGAAGGCTGGATTGAGAAGAAACAAGCAGAAATTGTTGAAAGAGCTGCTGAACAGGATAGACGTGCAGATGTCTATAATAAGACTTTGGCTGAAACTGGCGATGCCAATAAGGCCATGACCGAAGCTTTCCCAGCAAGCGATTGTTTGGATGGCACACTTGACAAACTATATGATCAAAAAATAACCATTTAATAAAGGAGAATAAAATGGCAAAAGAAATGCTCGTAATTGGTGTCGGTTCCCGTCCTGAAGGAGAGCCGATGGGTGATGAACTAGAAATGGCAGAAGAAGCTGATGCTGAAATGTTTGAAGCAATGGCTCCAGAAGGTGATTTTACTAGTAGAGGTCTCGATCCTCTTGTCAGGGCTACTAATCGTATGCTTCCTCTTTTTGACCAAACTGGCGATTACCCAATGGTGGAAGATACTGAAAAACTACCAACCGACTTCGTAAGAATCTTGGCTATGTTTCAGGCTGCTGTCGATGAGGCAATTGCTGAAGACGTTGTAAATGAAGAAATGCGTATTTCTTTGGACGATGTCCGTGATGACACAGCTCTTATGACTATTGCAGGTAAGCTCGATATGCTAGCTAAGGACCGTGAATTTAAGCGTTTCCTTGAGGCTCCAATGGAAGAAGAAGAAACCATGGCCGAAGAGATGCGTGAAGAAACCGGTGCTACACCTATGTCAGCTGACGAAGAAGACGAATTCATGATGGGGAGAATGTGATGCCTAAAAAATCCGGTGCATTTGAGACAACAGAAGAAAACTACATAGCTAGAGAACCAGTTTATCCTGGCTTCTTGGCTGACTACTACCAGCATTTAAACGATGAAGAGAAAAGATTCTTTAAAGAAGCTTCTAAAATGTTTGAAGATGTAAATAAACGTAAGTCAGCACAAGATCTAGCTATCGGTATTATTGAACAAAGACGCGTAGAAGAAGGAAGAACACCTGAACGCTATGAAAACAAATTCATGCAATTCAGTGGCAGAGGAACACAGGGTGACCGATTCACACAGACTATGATCGAAGGACAGAATGTAGCACGTGACATGGGTGAAGCAATGTTTGATGATGACTTCATGAAACTTACCATAGCACAACTTCTAGAGCAGCAACTTAATCCCAATGCTGGTGGTAAGTTTTTTGTTCCAAAAACAAAGCGACTACCACCTCCAAAAGTATACGAAGTAGTTCCACCAAATCCTGCTTTACGATCACAAGATAGGAAAAAGTAATGCCTATTTACAAATCAAAAGGTGGATACAAAATAAAAAACGTCAAGGGAAAGTCTAAGACAAAGAAGGCGGCTGTCCGTCGTCTTCGTGCTGTCAAAGCTTCTCAGGCTAAAAAGAAGACCACTTACAAAAAAAAGAAATAATCTGTCCTATTGGGTCCGGGACTAAGGGGACCCACATCCATTACAAACAAAGGAGAAAACAATGGAAACTGGAGAACTATCCAATACTTCCGTTGAGGTTAACGAGACTGCAGAGGCAGCACCTCAGACTGAAGAAACTATAGACGACGTCATTGATAACTTTACCCTCGATGACTTAATGGCATACAGTGCTGAGCAAGACGAGCTCTTTACTGATGATGCTCAGCACAAAGGCATGAAACCCTTAAACGAATGGATCCATAATGTTCCTGAAGATGTCAGAAAGCATTTGGCTAATATTCGTGCTGATTATACCCGTAAGACACAAGAACTATCTCGGATGAGAAAAGAAGTGGAAGAAGCACAAAGAGCACAAAGACTTCAGAATGAAAATATTCTGAATGGTGCAACTGCTCGTCTGACACAAAACATTGATGAACAATCTGAATATGACTTATTCGATCCAGAGGGTATGAAAGCAGAGATCCAACGTCAGGCAAAGCTTATGCTCCGTGATATGTTACAGCCTGCTCAAGAAGAACTTCAAGTTCAACAGAGACGTCTTGAGCTAGAGCAATTTAAAACTGCTAATCCGGAACTAAGTGATCCTGAATATAGAACTGCAATTGTTGGTCTACTTAAAGATCGACCAGAACTTAAATTGGAAGATGCTTTCTATATTGTCAAGTCTAAAATAGGTGCGACCCGTCTGCAAGAAGAAAGAGCAGAACTAGCCGAGCGTAAGGCACGTCAAAAGGAAATGGCCTTGCTCTCAGCACGCGGTACTAGAACACGTCCTCAGGGACAACCTAAGTTCAAGAATGCCGTAGAAGCGTATAAGTGGCATAAGTCTCAGATGGCACGATAATTCACAGCGCCCTGCAGTCCTTCGCCCGGTTGGGAGAGATGGTGGAAGGACATCATAAGTGGCTGCAGGGCGCTCTCTGTGACCCCCAGATTAACACAACATAAAACCAGGAGGTTTACCATGGCTGATAAAAAGAAGATGAAATGCAACAAACCTCGTCCCATTCGTAAGGGCGAGCCCGGATCTAAAACTAAAAAGTTTGTGGTCAAAGCATGTCAAGGCGGAAAAGAAAAGATTATTCGTTACGGCGCAAAGGGAATGAAGATAAAGAAGTCTGTTCCTGCTAGACGTAAATCTTTCAGAGCTCGTCATCGTTGTGATAAGCCTGCTACCCGTAAAAACAAATTAACAGCTAGATACTGGTCATGCAAAAAATGGTAAAATAATTTAACATTTTACATGTAAAAACTTTAGTATCTATATAACTACTATTATAAGGCGCAAGTTTTCCCTGCCTTTTGTACCAGAATCTCCGGATCACCTGAACAAGAAATGGTGGAACATCTAACAACAGCTTCACGTCGTGTGAATACCTGAACTTATTTATTCTATCAAAAGGCTAAAATTTTAATTATAAGGAGAAAATCATGGCCATTTCAAACGATCTCCTCAGCTCCACGCTATACAGCATCAGAGATTCTGAGGTAGACAACCTTTACAAGAAAGTCGCATTCCTCGACGGTGTCCGCAGAGCGGGCGGTGTCGAAACCGAGAGCGGTGGTATCAAGATCCAGCGTCCTCTCTCAATCGCCGAGCACAGCTCCATCACCCAGCTTTCCACTGGCTACGAACCCGTTTCTCTCGCAGTAAACGACGTTCTTCGTCCAGCAATCTACGACTGGGCTGACTTCACCGCACCTATCGTCATCACCAAGAAAGAGGAGATGGAGAACAGTGGTGAATACGCTATCGTCAAGATTCTTGAAAGCCGCATGAAGTCCGTTATGGGCATGCTTCGCAGAGAACTTAACAAGCAGATCCTTCGTGGTGATTCTACCGTTCTTTCCGCAGTAAACACCCTCAATGGTGACAGCGCTGGTATCGGTTCCGCTACTGGTTTCCTTGAGCACCTCGCTCCTGCACCTCTTCCTTCAGGACAGAGCAATGTAGTTGGTGGTATCTCCAAGGCAACCTTCCAGGTTCCTGGTTGGCTTAACCAGTTCAAGAACGCCGGTGGTACCCTTGCAATGACCGATCTCTACGATCTTTACATTGCTGCTAACAACGTTGCTCCAAGTGGCGATGTTTCCCACCTCATCATGTCCAACGATGCTTTCGCTCAGTACCGTAACCTTCTGTTCGCTCAGGAGCGTTTCGTTCAGACCGACAAGCTCGACGGTGGTCGTATGGCACTAGCATTCAACGGTGCAGTTGCTGAAGCTGATCCTGAAATGGGCTTCGCTTCTTCAGTCGCTGGTACCTGCGATGGTTACATGCTTAACTACGACGGCATCAAGCTCGTCTTCCACAGTGAAGGTGATTTTGCTGTTTCACCCTTTGAGCACATCAGTGGTACTACTGCTCGTGCTGCTCAGCTTTACGTCAAAGTTCAGCTTGTTGCCGATCACCTCGGTGGACAAGGTGTCCTCATCAACGCCTAATCTATAAGGAGATAACAAAATGGCTACTTCAACATTAATTCAATATCTAGAAAGAGAAGGCTTTTCTTCACTGCCCGGCGGCGCTGCTGAAGCAGTAGGTGCAGCAGTCTCACACCGTCGTCAGACAGAAACCTTCAAGGTTGCTTCTCCGTCCGGTCCTTCAGCTACTAATTCCGTCGCTGTAGGTGATGTGGTTCAGTTCGCGCTTGTAAGTGGTGGCGGTTCTACCGTTGCTATTGACGTACTTCAGGCACCTGCTGATTCTCACTGTGTCGGTGTTGCTCTTGAAGCTGCTTCTACTTCAACTAACGCTGCTGGGGACACCCTCGCTCGTGGAACTGTTGAATGTGTAATTGGTGGACTTGCTGAGGCTAAGGTCGAAGGTGCAAACAATGCAGGTAACACTGCTATTGTCGCCGGTGACTTTCTTTGCCTTGGTGATACCGCTGGTACGCTTTACAAGTACACAGCAGGAACTGACGCAATGCCACACGCTATTGCAGTTGATGCTGTCGGTTCTGGTGCATCCGGTGTTTTCACCGTTATGTTCTTGAAGCAGTTCTGATAAGTAATCGCTGACTAGCGGTCATGCCCTCCTCTCCTAAAAAAAGGGGAGGAGGGTTTTTGTTTGGTAAAAACACAATCACAATAATATATAATGATAGGACGGAGGAACCATGGCTAATCTCAAAGCTTTAAGAGAAAAGATCAAGAATATCACAGATTATTCCCCAGACTTACAGCAATACAACGATCAGCTGGACGAACTAATTAACGATTCTTACTATAACATTTGGACTGCAAAGAGATGGTCCTTCGCTACTAAGGAATACCTTTTTAAGTTTATTCCTGATATGCTACCGACACGTGACGTTATTACACCTGGTGCCTCAATCGGCGCTGTTGTAAATAAAGGTTCACGCTTGGTAGATTTTACAGCCCCCATGGACAGACTGACTGTAGATAACTTTGAAGGTCAGCCTATTGAAATACAGAATTACGAATATCTAATATCTAAAGTTATTGGTGATAGTCAGATTCTTTTGGACAAACCTTTTCACGGAACTTCCACAGTAACTGATTACACATGGATTATCAAACGTCGTTGGTATGATCTGCCACATGACAGTATAGAATTGCTTTCTTTAGCGCATAGAGATGTTCCCAACAGCAATGCTGGTACTGGTCGATTCCCTCCCTATGGAAAGCTCACAGGACTTATGCCTCGTAGAGAAGAAGAGCTAAACCTCAGAATGGACTACAAGGCTTCTTATGCGGAAGCTTTTGTCTGGTCACCTTCATTCTTTGTACCTGAAGCTTATAAGACAAAAGCAAGCCCTGTTATTTCTGAAAATGCTGACGGTTTTCCAAATAATACTTATCTAGAAGTTTGTTGGGCTTTCCTCAGAGACGGTAAAGTTGGTGCTCTATCAGAACCACAAACTGTTTATTTTACACCGGGACAGGGAACACACAGTACTTTAGACATTACATTCAGATCATGGGACGACCAAGATGTACAAGCCGATTCTTTCCAGTCAAAAGATGTAAAACCTTCTCAGTTCGAAGGTCTACGAAAAGTAGTTTTCTGGAACAGTAACTACGACAGAATAAATGGTGAAAGACTTGGTCTTCCAGTTTGGCGTGTATTCTCCAACCCAGGGGGTTCCAACACCAGAAACACTTCAGTCTACTTGAATGCAGTTATAGCAGACGACACCGCTGCTTCAGTAAGTATTCTAAACTTTAACCAGATCGATCCTGGTAACGAAACTTATATCGAGCAAGACGGACAATACAACCGCATCAGACCTTATCCTCGTGTTGACAGCTGGGATGAAGAAGTTACTAGACAGAATCCTAGTGAAGCTTATTCCAAAGTTAATCAGGACTTCTTGAGAGAAGGTGTTGCTCGTTATTACTACAAGCCTTCACATCTAGGCTTCCATACTGATTCACCTGAAATGCCTTATGAATTCCATCAATTGATTGCTTATGATGTTTTGGCAACACTTTACGATAAGACCGGTTCAATGTCCAATGCTGAAAACTATCGTCGTAGAATTGAAAGAGAAATTAAGCGTCTAGAAAAGAGATACTGTGATCACATCGATTCAGCAATACAACGTGGACAATTTGTTTTAGGTGACAGACGTTCATTTTATTATGATTACGCATCACTAAAGACAGGAGGGTGAGATGGCGATAAAAGGTGCTATACTTAAATACAAAGACGCTCCTTCAATTGACCAGCGTTGGAAAGAATCTTCTGGTGGTGCTGAAAGCATTAAAAACTTTCGCATAGACCCTGAAGGAGACGGATGGTTAGCTGATAGAGGTTTAGAGCCTTGGTATGACTATGGAGGAGACACACTGCTTCCCGGTCAGGCTACACCTTATTGGGACACACAAGTAGATTCTCAGTTTATTTGGACCAAGCAAAGCACAGGTCAGGTTTATCATTTCATAGAACAGGGCGGAACACTTTACTATCTTTGGGGAAACAAGGGCAATCCCATTGCCTCCAACTATTGGAGAAATGCTATTACCATAGATACCGGTAGAAGAATAAGAAAGATTGGAGATCCCGGCACACAATATGTGCCTTATGGTGATAGACTACTAATCCTCAACGGCTATGATAAACCTATTTGGTTTTATGGCGACAATCGTTACAGAGACTTTGGTTTTACTATTGCTTCGCCTTCACCAGATCTAATTGATGTAAATATAACTTATGCTAACACAAGCGACCTAACTGACGGAATTCCAAGACCTACATTTGGATCACAAAGACCAATTGGTTTAGGCGACACAGAGAACGGAGATAATAATAGATTTTCTTACAGAATGTCTTTTGTAAGTGACACAGGATCTGAATCTCCATTAGGTTTACCCTCTTTTGTTGATTGGCAAAACGATGCTACTTACAAGGCTAAACGAGGTGTTTTCCTAATTGATGTCCCAACTGGTAAAAAAGGTATAGTTGCCCGTAGAATTTACAGAACAAGAAACCTTCGTTCTTCTACCTCCGACATAGAATCTACCTATTATCTTGTAAAACAAATTGACGATAATTCTTGTAATTCTTTTATTGATGTTGTTCCTGACACAGCACTAGTAACACCTGCACCTGCACTAACCGCTAGTGAAGCAATCTCAACAACTTATCAGTTTGGTGCTGCTTGGAACAACAGAATGTGGCTTGCTGGTGGAGCAGACCATTCTACAAGAATTATTTACAGCGAGGCAGGACTACCAGAACAGTTTGGAACGTTTAATTACTTTGATGTTGGTTCTTCAGCTGGTGGACACATTACTGCGCTCTATGCTTACTACAACAGCCTCCTAGTTTTCCGTGAATCAGCAATAGATATTATTAGACAGGGACCACAAGGTCTTACTATTTCACCACTAACACCAGACATAGGCACTACTGCTACAAACACTATTTGTTTAGTTCCCGGTCTTGGTGTAGTCTTTCTGAATAAAGACGGCATTTATGCTGCTACTGGTGGTCTAGATGGTGGCTCACAAGTTTCTGTTGTAAAGATTTCAGATCTAGTTGGTAAGGCTATTCAGGCAATAAATATTCCAGCCTTAGCAAACTGCTGTGCTGCCTATTCCAAGAAAGAAAAAGAATATTGGCTTCATTATGTTAGAAAGGGAGAGGTAGTTCCAACAAGAGGAATTGTAATCCACACTTACAATAGATCATTTTCATTTAGAGGTTCTGATAATAAAGATGATGAATACCTTTGGTCATTTACTACAATTCAGACAGATCCAAATGGTAACTTTATTTTTGGAACAAGACCTGATTGGCGTCTAGCTAATGGTACGGCTTCTGATCCCAACACCACTTCAGCTATCGGATCTCTAGTCGGATTACAAGTTTGGTCAGGTGTAAACTACTGGGGAAAAAGTTTGACGGCAGGAGCAGCAGGTGGACAGGGTGAGAGGTCTTACACAGGAGCCGAGATCCCACTTGGTGGAAACACTTGGGAATCTAACTGGACTGACTTTGGTGATTCTGCTGATAAGCATCGTGTTTTTGGTGTAGAAATAGAAATGGTTTCTTACGGAGATAATCAAGTCTTCCTTGATTGGGGTTATGACTACGATACTACTTGGTATGCCGCTGGCGGACAAAAGCCTTCTAAATCAGAAATTGTTTTTACTGCTAATGAAGATCCTGTCTTTGGTCCAGCAGACAACACAGTTACCAAAGCACCTTTCCAGATTGGTCAAGATGCCTTACGTGGTGGAAGAATTGTTGTAATCCGCTGGGATGTAAATACAAAGTTGGTAGAGAACTTCCGATTCCGTGTTAGACAGCCTGACGGCAAGCCTTTCCACATTTTGGGCTACAACATAAACTACAACACTTCAGATCAGTCACCACTGAACCAAAGAACCCGTTTACAGAAAGGACAACCCTACTGATGGCTAAAACATTTACAGATAAACCTTTACACCAATTTCAGCAAGTAAAGACTGATAACATTACAGCAAATCTAGATAAGCATCTGGACGAATTTAATGGTGGTCTAGATTCTAACAATTTGCCTCTTTTTCGTGTAGATCAAGACAACATAAAATTACCTACCAATCCCGGTGGTATTAGCGGTAATGTTGTAAAGAATAACATTATATTTCAGACACAAGCTTATTACGAAACTTACAGAACCTACAACCAAGATGGTGGAGCATCAGACATTTATGATCCAGTTCTTTCTGTTGATCCTTCACAAGACTTTTGGTCAGCAGGTTTTAATAGACTAGCTGAATTAGATACTAGCGGTGGTTTTGATAATTTCCCACTACAGTTTGATGCCAAAGAAGGAATGCTTATTGGTTGTGCTGTTGTTGATTGGGAACACGGCAACGATGTTTATTCTGTTGATGACGGAGACGGCAACATAGATCCAAGAGGTCGTGGTAATGACTGGTGGACTGAATTACAAGTTTATGTAAATAATGTTGGTGTTGCCCGAACAGGAAGAATTTATCCAAGACGACACACTACACAAATTCCTTTTGCTGTTGCTTGTGGTTCTCAACCCATTCAGATTGATGTTCGTGTAAAACTAAATAACTGGTATGCCTCTGGTGCTCCGTCACTACAAGGTCATGCAACAGATTTTAAGATTTTTAGTGCTAGGATCTGGTGTAGAAACCAGTTTAGATAAGGAGAACTAATGCCTATCGTAAAAAACAATTTATTTGAAGACGGAGATATTCCAACAGGTGCTCAGCTAAATCAGCCCTATGATGATGTAGCAACTGCAAGCGGAAACATAGACACAGAAAACACAGCAGACAATTGGATTACTATCGCTCACCTACAAGATCCAAATGCTCTAAATCAAATTTATGATTTTGTTTATGACGGAACTACACCAGAAGAGATTACCTCAACCTCTTATGTTCCAATCCAAAATGTTGCTCCTAATTACAGCGAGGTAACACTAAATTACCAGCCAGAACAATATGAGGTTCTTCGTGTAGAATGTTCTGGATTAGTAGGAAACACTACCATAGAACAAACTTATGATTCCGCAGCTCTTCCACCAAATGGAGATAGAAATTATTATGCTTTTAGACTTTCTCTTTTTTACAACGATGGTGGTCCTACCTCACAACTAACAATTGGTGAATGGGGCTATTCATTTACAACTATGGCTGGTGGAACAAGTAGATATGAGACTACTGCTAACGGACAACCAGAAAACACAGGTGTTCCTCTTTCTTACCAAACCTTTCAGTTTTCTGGGCTTTACATAGAAAATGCTGGTGCTGGTAGAACTTTGGAAAAGATAGAACTACAAGCCAAAGTAAATTATTCAGGAAACACTTTGAGAATAACAAGAAATAACATTATTGCAGTGAGGGCTAGAAGATAATGGCTTATGTAAAACCAAATAACATTCCTAGTTCAGGTGTTCTGAATGCCGATGACATAAATGGAAATGACGAAGAACTAAAAGAATATATCAACCAAAACATAGCTGGTGGTGATTATGGAACAAATGTTTTTGGAACTGAAGAATTCCAGTTAGGTGATTATCAACCAATCACTAATGAATATTCTTTTGTTTCAGGAATTGCTACTGGCGGTCAGGTAATAGATCAGCAGATTGATAGAGCCTATTGGACTAACACAATCAAAAAAGCCCGTCTAAATGATAACACTTTGCCTGTTTGGACTTCTCTTTACGAAACCTCACCGGCTATCTATCTAGAAAGAACAGCAGACATTTTGATTACTTTTGGAACTACCTCAGTTTCAGCAGAACAAGAGGTTGCTACCTCTGCCTTCTGGGACACTACACTAAAATTGGCTTACACTTTCAACGACGATAATGATCTAAACTTTGTAGAGCAAACCAGATCTTATTCTTTTGAGGAGGCTGCTATGACTACGCCAGTA
>Ga0208899_1002787_pt1 | contig 11502 bp, 6 predicted proteins | sample VirMetDEL_Nov_24_FD_184518 | JGI IMG/M metagenome (GOLD analysis project Ga0208899, IMG submission 184518) | Aqueous microbial communities from the Delaware River and Bay under freshwater to marine salinity gradient to study organic matter... | ecosystem: Environmental > Aquatic > Marine >...
CGGTACTTCGGGCAACAGCTCTAGCAAAGCAGTCAAATCAACATCAGGGTGAACGGGCAACACGTCTGTAGTCTCCCCCAACAACGCCACCTGACCAGTCTTCGGATGCACCATGCGAGCATACAGGTATTCCGTATCGCCCGCCGACTGCACTGAGGCTGGTCTAATTAAGCGCCATACCTCCTTGTCTAAAGCATCAGCTCGTTGCGCTGAGGTTAATCCGCCTTGTGGCTCAACAGGCAAATAGACTACGCTCATGTGATGCTGTAATACGTTTCTATGTCCGCCTCAATCGCTGCCCTGTCTGTGGACTCGTCAGACAAATACACAATTATCTCCTGCATAAATCCGATTATGCCTTGGGTATTGTTTTGCATTCTATACATCAAGCTATTCTCTCCCGAAGCAGGCACATAAAATCCTGCATTTCCATCAATAGGCGTCGTGTCTTCAACCCCATTAATCCTGAATTCGATATCTGGTTTTCCGCCAGAGGTGGTACTACTGCCGTCATAAATAGCAGTTCTTACTTTCTGTTGCAACCTTGTGCTATCGTTGAAACGCACGTACCTCCTGTCTGCCGCCACACCGCCTGAATCACCAATCGAAAAGTCAGCATAGTTTGTGTGCGTGCTAGTTGTCAAGGCATACTGTTGAACTTTGTAAAAGGTGTATATCCTTTGAAAGCCTGAATGCTGCTGATCAATGTTGTGGACAGTAAATATCGAAGAGGCACCCAGAGACGTTCTAAGGTTGCTCTGTATATCGAGTCCGATCCTTCCGTTTGCCGAGTTTGGCACCCTAATAGCCGCAATGCTATTGTCGGTGTATACCGATGTGCCGTCGTAAATCTGAGGCTGTTGGCTCGATGTGGTTTGTACGGCGTCGTTTCCACTACCTGTTCCGCCTGACGTAGACTGAGAATACCACTTGGTAACGAAACCTACAGCTGAACCGCAATGAGACGCGATTGCTGCAGTATCGATATATCCGTTCGAGTCGAATCCAATATCTGTCTCTGTGTTTCCGCTAGCTTCACGTACACGCATACAGGCACCTGTATACGAAGAGTTTAAGCGCCGCACAGAATAGGCGATAGAACTACCAGTGTAGGTGTCTAGGAGAAGACTGGTAGACGGTATTTCCTGCCCAGCAAATTTTGCTATACTGGACTTTGCGACCCCGTCAATCTTATTGACATCATCAATGTCCTTTCCAGAAAACTTGGATATCGTGCCCATTAGCTAAGCTCTATCCAGTCTGAGGATGGATTAAACCAAATCTGCCCGTTTGTTGAGTCCAGGCAGTATCCTACGACTCTAACTATATCTCCACTACCACTGGGGGCGGTGTTTGTTATCTGTCCTATTGACGTAGACACATAAAGTTCGTCCCCATCAGTACCCACGTCTGAGGCCAGTGTATACATACCCTTGATCAAAAGCCCGTCTGTTGTGGGGCTGCTACCAAGCGCTATACCCAAAAGACAGCCACCAGATGTGGACTCGGCATCGGCATCAGCGGCAGCCCAGGCTCCTCCACTGTAGTAACAAAGACGTCCTTGCTGAAGGGTTCCAGTTCCAAACTTTACAATATCACCCTGATAATCGTGATCTGTGTCAGAGGTCTTCTCAAATATGTTTCTAGTCGTATTCAGATCGCTAACCTCAACTCCAGTGTCGGTCACGCTCATGCGCTCGACATCGTTGGTCATGATGTTGACCTCCCCGTCAGTTTCAAAACTGATGTGGTCGTTGTTAGAGGTGTCCCCAACCTTTCCGTTTACAGACACGTTGTTGCCTGCAACGTCTACGTTCCCTGAAACCTCAAGTCCACCGCTGGTAATGTCGAGGACCGCCGTGTTGTTTATGAGGAACCTAATAACATTGGATACCGCCCCGAAGTCTATGTACTCTTGAGTTGCTGATGTACCCAGCTTCAAGTTAGAGTTGAGGATGGAGGTTATCAGAGTCTGGGCAGCGTCAACGTCGAAGTCGGTACCCGTCAAGGTAAGTCCATCACCCGCCGTGTAGTTTGGTGCGGCGATCGTTATTGATCCATCCGCATTGGTGATGGTTATGTTGGTCCCCTCCGTTAGAGATTGAGGTTCATACTTATCTGACGTGTCATTAAATATAAGTACGTCTCCAGCGGCAGGAGTAATCGTGTCGTCTACATCAGTAAGCCTCGATGTACCACCTCCAATGGCAAGGGAGGCGTTAGGAGAGGTTCCAGTCAGTGTAACAAAGTCACCAGTAAAGGTGATGTCGGTTACATTGTTTTTAGTCGTAGCCCCCTTGATAAGGTCCAGACCCTCAGTAGCGATGCTATCCAGGGTCGTTGGAGTTGCCACACCAGAACTGTTTCCAATCCAGGCTTGGCCGTCAGGTATGTTCGGAACGTCATTAGACCTTCCTACGCTAGTGACTTTTATCACGCCGTTTGAAGCGTGAGTTTTCATCACAATACCCAGGTTTTGAATCAGCGCTGTTCCCGTAGGCTTAGTGGCGGTAACGGCACCAGCCGTCGAAGAGCTCACGTAAACTATGTCTCCTTCAGAGAAGCTTCCCGAAGGCAAGGCCATTCCGTCGGCTTTACCGTTAACTACGGCCAGTCCTTCAGCGCCATTGGCAAGGTCCTGATACAGAACCCCTATTGCAGGCATGGTAGAAGAAGAGTTCGCCCTAGCAAGAGCCACCTGAGCTACGTTCGCGTTTTGAGACCCACTGATGTACACTACGTCACCCTTAGAGAGAGCCGCTCCAGTATTGTTGTAAACCCTTACGTAAGAGTGATCAAGGTACACGTTCACCCACTCAGAGTTCGCTTCGTCGTACTCCAGTATCTGCTTGTCGTCGACAGACGTGATATTGACGTTAGAAAGGTCTCCTATGGCGCCTGTAGGACCTGTAGGGCCCGTGGCTCCCCTGGCGCCTGTTGCACCAGTGTCTCCCGTGGCGCCTGCGGCACCTGTTGCACCAGTGGGTCCAGTCAACCCCTCAGTGGTTGAAGTCAGAATATGTACTATGTCCCCAGAGAAAGATGTAACATCCGTTACTCCCCCAGCACTAATAAGGGAGAGTGTCCCAAGAGTCATGGTGGGGGAGGCGTAACTTACGCTAGAGAACGAGTATTTCATCGTACCCCCCGTAGTCTTGATGTTTATAGCTCCCTTTCCTACAGCGGCTATGTCGTCAAACTGATCAGAAAGAGACAGGGTGCCCGTAGAGAACGTCATGTCCTCATCGAGCAGGATGCTAGTTACGTCTGAGGGTGCAGTACCTACACCGTCCGTGATAAGCCTTAACTCTCCATCTCCTGGAGTTCCAGAGGTTCCTGTGGTAAGATCAAGACCAAAGGGCCTTGTGCCTATGGGGGATATGCCTGATGTAAAGCAGATCTTGATGTTTATCTCAGTGTTTATTCCCCCTCCATACGTGTCAAACGTAGCCGCAGTACCAGAAATAAAGTTTAGTCCAACAAGCCCGAACTGAGTTCCCGTATCCAGTATTGCTGCGTATTCGTATATAAACTGCTCTTCGCTTGCTCCTCCTGGGTCTTCGTACACAACTATGGTTCCTCCAAGTTCGCTGGCCGAAAGATTTGACAGGAACTGTTGATCGCTGGTGTCTTGTAGATAGTCTACCTTTATAAGCTCAAGCTCATTTGGGTCTGTTGCTTGAATGTCAGATTGAACTGATGAAAACTGGAAAGTAACGTCAGCGTTCTCAGACCCTTTGAAATTCACGCAAAGCGTGTTTGAGGCCGAGTCTCCAGCAGACCCCGTGGGTCCAGTAGCTCCAGTAGCTCCAGTAGCACCTGTAGCACCCGTGGCGCCTGTCGAACCAGTAGCACCTGTCGAACCAGTGGCACCTGTAGCTCCAGTAGCTCCAGTAGCTCCAGTAGAGCCTGTAGCTCCAGTAGCACCCGTGGCTCCAGTAGCGCCCGTGGCGCCTGTCGAACCAGTTGCGCCATTGCCGCCACCAGACCCAGTAGAATCGTCGTGGCAACACAGGTATAAGCAGACAACAAACTCACCTCCAGTACCGTAGGGCCACTGATGTGTCGAATCAGTTCCTCCGAGGTACGATACGTCGATATCATAAAGATCAACTCCCGAAACCGTCTGTAGAGTATCCGCCGTATCAATGCTCGCGGCATCAATACTAAACCACTCTACACCATAAGACCCGTCACTCCACTGACCAGAAAACGATAGGTTTACGCTATACTCGTTAGGCATACCGCTTATGACGAGGCTCAGAAGATCGTTTACAGTACCTCCATTTCCAGCCAGGAACATGGTGGTAAGGTCATCTACAGTGTCACCAGCACTACCAGTAAGAGGCCAGAAAAAGTTAGATGTTATCGGGTTGTAACTCTGAGGAAGGCCATCTGTTCCTCCCTGCTGACTACGCAGCATTTCAAAGGTGTTACATACACCTCCGTATCCACCCCCCGCTGGGCCAGTACCACCAGGGTTGTTTCCTCCATTACCCCCGTCTGGACCCCCGCCCGCAATAGCTGGGGTAATGCAAAACTTGTAAGACGAATCACACGCAGGGTCTGGGTCACCAAGGCCAGGCAGGTAAGTGGTATTACCGTTCTCAATAGGTCCAAGGTATTCTGCTATACTGAATTTGAAGAAGTCAGGCCCCTGAACAGCATTAAAGTAAGTCCACTCCCATCCATCTCCATTACAGTCAACGGCGCTTATGTGACCAGACCCACCACCCTGACTTATTATTTCTAGGATAGCAGACTCGTTGTCTACAGTTAATGAATACCCAGCGTTTGGATGAAAGTCCTGACGACCTATGTTGTTTAGTGTTATTACAGTAACCTGATCAGCCGAGCTGGGCGGACTGATTGTCCCGTTTGGAACACCCCATGCGGCATTTCCGTCGTTTGCGGAGAGCGTACTATTGGTGTCGGTATCCTCACCCGTGGTCTTGTAAAAGAAACACTCTTGCCCTGGAGGAACGTAAGTCGGCCCTGTTGGACCCGTAGCTCCAAAGCCCTGAGGACCTGCTGGGCCAGCTGGACCTGTGGGACCTGTGGGTCCTGTCACGCCAGGCTCAAAGCATACCCAGACGCTTCCGTCAAAGACACAGATGTCATCTCCTACAATGTATGCATCTCCAGTGGCTGGGTTGGAAACCACACTTGTGGCTGAAGTAGACCCCACAATCGTAAGCCCAGTTCCGATAGGACCAGTGGGTCCTGTAGGTCCAGTAACTCCTGTGGGCCCAGTAACACCAACAGCGTCAATGCAAACCCAGTTCGTTCCGTCAAAAATGCAGACTTCGTCTCCAACTACGTATGCGTCACCAGTAGCTGGGTTAGAGACTGAGCCTGTGGCAGCGGTCTCCCCCAATATAGTAAGTCCAGTTCCGACAGGACCAGTTGGGCCAGCAGGACCAGTAGGGCCAGGCTCAAAACTAGGAGCTCCTTGAGGTCCCTGTATCCCAGTAGGACCAGTAGGGCCAGTTGCACCTTGAGGGCCTGTTGGCCCATCAATGTCTACAGCAACCCAATCAGTGCCATCAAATACGTAGTACTCGCCTATTGAAGTGACGTAAAATATATCACCAGTAGCTGAGCCACTGGGCAAGTCGCCAGTAACTCCAGTTACTCCAGATATTTCTAATCCAGATCCCGTAGGGCCAGTGGGTCCTATCTCGCCTTGGATACCTTGAACCCCCTGGGCACCCTGAGGTCCTGTAGCGCCCTGATTGCCTACATTACCCCTCGGTCCTGAACTTCCGTCAGAACCCGCAGGTCCTTGAGGTCCCTGAGGCCCTTGAGGACCAGTAGGTCCAGTAGGTCCAGTAGCTCCATCTTGACCCGCTGGACCCTGAGGCCCCACGACTGTTCCATCAAAAGAACTTGCATCAACAAATGTTGCTGGATCTACAGATACAACAGCAGAACATAAATCCTGCTCAATACTGATTGATACAGTAGGGGATGACGGGCACTCTATGCTTATAGAGATGGGGTCAACGCCAGATACGTCTATGCAGGGGATACAATCTGACATTGATTAGGCTATGGTTACATCCTCATTTATCTTAAACGTGCCGTACAGATAAGTCTTAACAACTCCGTTGCTTGTGTTTTGAAGATCGTAAACGTACAGTCCAGAGTTTACGCCTGCCATTGTCGAGGACGTAGCGGTGATGGTCAGCTTTGAGAGAGCAACCGCCCCAGCATCAACGACGAACGAAAAGTCAGTGCTGGCGATTGTTGGGCTTCCAGAATCGTCGGTGTCATTCTCCCTGACCTCCATCCTCCAACCATCAACTGGCATGCCTTGATTGAAGTCAAGAACGAGACTAAACGTGTCACCTCGTCTGCAAATCACATCCAGCCTAGACGCTGTGTCTAGATTAACCGTGTTTTTACTGGCCTTGTTCCCCATCTTGTTGTGCGCTTACTATTTGGTTGACAATGTCTTCGGCTGACTCAGAAGCTTGCTGCTGAGGGGAGGGGGCTTCTTCGAGCTCACCCCTTTCGCCTTGCCGCTGGGACACCAGCTTGCTCTGCTCAACAGCTTGCTTTTTGACTCTGTCGTCTTTTCTATCTTCTTTCAGGACTTCGAGCTTCTCTCTAAACTCCTTCTCCTCGGTTCTAAATCCAAGCGTAGCCTGAGCCTGAATCATCTCGATCTCTTTCCTGTGCTCATGCTTCAGCTTTTCAAGCTCGGCTTCAAGCTGATACTTCATCTGCATTTTCTGAGACTCGATCTGAGCCTCCATCTGCATCTCTTGTTGCTTGGCCTGAGAAGCCGCTTGTGCGGACTGGGCTTGAGCCTGAGATTGAGCCTGCACGTTCTGCTGAGCCATCTCCTGGTTCCTTGCTACCCGCTTCTTTCTCCTCACGATAAGGAGCCTTTCAGCTTGGTTCACGTCCTTGAGCTGCCTGATTGCAATGGCGTCCTCAATGTCCAATTCTTTCTGAGCCAAAGACGCCTGTATGTTTTGCTCCAGGTACTGCTTTTCTATGTCCTCCATCTCCTTGACCACCTGAACACCGAAGTTGTACATCGGGAGGTCCTTGAAGGTGTTGAGCATGGCCATGTTCTCTCTTCCTATCGCGTTTGCGTAAGCCTTGAACAGGATGCTGTCCCTAGGGACGACTTGAAGACACTTGACTATGTCGCAACACACCTTTTTGAACAGCACCATAGACGAGTTCGTAATGTCGTAGATGGCGTTGTTACCAGCGGCAATGGCTTGCTGACGAACCCCAACCAAAGCGTCACCCTTCGGTGAGCTTGCGTCCATAGCCTCGTTGATTCCCGTGGCGTCACGAATCAGCCTCAGGTAGTGATTGTAGAGGTTGATGAACTCGTTGATGTTCCGTATGCTATTACCGATCTCCCTGATGGGTGGATTCTGGAAGCCGCCTTCAGGGTTCTTACTCCTGTAGTAGAAGACACCTGTTTGCTCGTAGATGTCATGAAGTTCAAGCGGCTGGAGCTCACCTCCCTTTCCGAGTTGAACATTTTCCAAACCCTCGATATCAATGATGATGCCATCAGGTTTTGCTTTTGCGATTGCTTGCTGAATCTTCAGGTGAGTGAGCTGAAGCTGGTCTGCAAAACCAATGCAGCTGTCCACCATGGACTTCGGCATGTTGTTTTCCAGGTTCGTGGCGACAACAGAGTAAGACATATTCGTCCTACTCAAGTCATGCGCGTTCTTCGGAATGTTCTTCTTGCAACCGTAGTTGAACAGCTTTCCGTGACCAAGAACGAAAGATCCGCCATACACAGTGGCGTTCTCCATTTTCTTTACGTCTCTGCGAAAAACAGAGTTGGTTGGAGCCTTGTAATTCTCCCCTTTGAAGTAGAATCCAGTGTTTCCGTGTCTACTCTCTTTGTCCTCAAAGTACATGCAGTCAACAGACATGAACTCAAAGTCCAGAACGTCAACCATGTATTCCTCATTGGTCCCGTTGTACTTGTTGTGGCTATTAGAGTAACTATTATCTGATCCACCACCGTAAGAGTAACCTCTTGTTGATCCCTTACTGATTTTTTCGTACTCCTCTTCAGTAAACTGATCCCCAGCAATTCTTTTCAGCTCTTGAACTGATATTGTTTTTACGTGACCAGCATAAACTATGTCGCCAAAGTTCGGGTCTTCCGTGTAGCTATGAACAAACTTTTTGGGGTCAACGTACTCTACCTTTAAACCTTGGTTGGGGTCGTTGCTTCTTTTAGTGACCGCCATACCAAGAGTAGCGATGTCATTAACGCACCTCCTGTATACAGAGTCGTTGAAGTCATTCCACTTGAGCGTAAGATTAGTAGCAATCTGAGCAGCAATCTCTGAGGACGACTTAATGTTGTTGTCCATAAAGATTTCGGCCTCCTCCAAGGTATCAGGAACTTCTTCTTCCCCTGCGATATTCACCCCAGTCTTCGCCTTGATCATTTCAACGGCGTCCTTTTTCTCGACCAAAGACTTTATCTTGCGTCTGTGAGCATCCTTTTCAGATGACGACAGCGGGTCAACAGCCTCAAGGTTTGGATATGGCTCACTAGACAAAATCTTGTTGACCACAATCCGAACAAACTTTGGGAGGATCGGAACTGGAGTAAAGTCCAGGTTCAGAAAGCTGCCGTCACCATTATTAGGGTCCAAGCTGTTCAGGAGCTGCCTGTATATAGTAGTGTCCTGAGTTCCGTTTGCGTAAGCCCTATTTCTATCAAAGGTTCGACCCCTCTTAGAGTACAGCGTATTATCTCTTTCAATAGATCCCCACTGAGCAGATATTGCTTTCGCATACTGCAACCCATACTTTTTATCCTCTTTCTCAGCTTTAGAAGCAAGCGGATTCGGGAAACCTGGGGTATTCTTGCTGCCTTTACCGTACATCTAACCGCAAATATAGCTAATTCAGCGATGCCATTCTTTTGGCTTTGAACGCCTAAAGAACTTCTTTGCGTTGAAGTTAGATACTTGCTTTTCAACCTTTGCTTTTTGGGCTCCAAGCAGCGCCAGTCCAGAACTGATGGTAAGGTCGTATTTAGTTCGATTGCTGATCTTGTAACCTATCCAATCCTCTAGAGTTCTGTTGAAGTACATACTCCCGAAGTTGTCCGTTTCAGCCCTTACACCCACGTGGTCATGGATATACGCCTCAATAGCGTGAGCGTGAGCTTGAATTACGTCAACAGAGTTAGAGGGGATTCCCTTAGTTCTTGTGTTCACCCTAGCCCCAGGAGGGGTAAGGTGCTTGGGTCTGTCCATGATGTAACCATCATACCCTCTCTTCTCGAAGTACCTTACAATACCGTACTTGTTGTTCTCAACCAGAAGCGGGTACCCGTAGAAGAACGCAGCCATCAGGACGTCTTCGTAAAACACGCTGGCGAGATCAGGCCTTGACGCATACTCAAGAACAAACATGTTCCCAGGTATGGCGTCGTTCATACTGAACTTGTTGTACAGGTGCAGAGCCCCTTTAGAACCCCTTCCATCAACAGTTTCGTCAAGGTCGTATGAGTCAACACCACCTACCCCAGACTCAGGGAACGGAGGCTGTTTCTTGCCCCTGAAATCAGAGACTACATTTCTTCGGTCCTTGGGTGGCATCCAAGATACGTGGAACCGACCTCTAGGGTCTGGAGAGAAAACTACCTCTTTGTCCTTCTCTTTCCAGATGAAGTTGCCTGTCACGACTGGGTTCGGGAACATATTGTTGTTCCAGTCTATCTGCTGATAAATCTTCCCGATATTAAATATACTGCCTTCGATGCTATCCCTGAAAGCTTCGTCTTCAGTCAAGGGGAACTGACGTATAATCTCGTTGAGCTCAGAAGGGTCGTGCTTCAAGGAATCTCGCTCATTCTTTAGATATTCCCTGCTTCCTTGGTCGATAATTTCTCCGTCTACTCCTTCTACGGCTTTAGTCGGATTCTCGGTTATAGGATTTCCATACTTGTCAAAAAATCCCTCAAGAGCTTCGTCAGCAGGAATAAAGATCCGATAAAGACCAGAACGTGTTCTACCGTTTGCATTACGCTCAGAGGGGTCCGAGTCCTCCCATAGGTTCTTGTACTCGTCCCCTCCTTTATCCATGGGGTTGACTGTGCTTCCGACAAGTGCCTTTCCGACGATCTTCTTACCGACGATGAGGCATGTTCTTTCGATCCTCCAGGCCTCTTTGATGTCGACTGGCTTTTCCCACTTTCCAGCCTCATCAAGATAGAGGAAATGGAGTTTCTCTCCGTCGTATGCGTTGTTGGTGGTGTTTTTCCAGTTAATGATCGTGTTGAGAGCATCGCCCTTCTGCGACGTCTTGTTGTTCTTTGTGATTCGTTTCGATGGTTCCCGAAAAGCGAGTTCCATACGGGGGTTCGTAGTTCCATCCTGAATAGGTTTAAAGAAGAATGGGTAACTCCGAAACATCGGAATCACCTTCTTCATGAAGATGTTCTCCTGAGCATCTTTACCAGTCTTCGACTGAATTCCAAGCAGCTTGTCTTTAACCTGAGTAGCTTCGTCAACAAGTACAGAAGCACAGATATTAGTATAGCCAGAACGGCGACACTTAGTATAAAGCTGACCGATACAACGGCTATCAGCTTCGCACGCAGCCATGTGTAAAAAGATCTCACGCTGGAACGCAAGGTACGAAGGATATCCGATATCAATCTTCGACCACTGGAGAAACATGTAGTGCCTCCCTGTAATGTACGTAGGCACACCATTATTGTAAAACCAAACACCGTTACGCCTGCGCTCAAACTCTTGCTCGATGTAAGGAGAAAAGGCGCGGCGAAACTCGGCTGGCTTCTCGAACCACTCATCCATACTTCTAACCCTCGACAGTTCTTGTGGCACGTCGGTGCGCTTCCACATCTGCAGCTTTTTGGGCAAGTCGTGAAATAGGATATCTCGCTTTCTTGGAACTTTCGGAAGAGCAATGTCAAGACCGTGGAGCGAAATAACCTCGCCTTGCTCACCTGAGCTGTCCAGCCAAATAACGTCATCGGACCTGTCCATATCGGTTGCTTTTGAATGAGGGCATACCAACCTTTTTCTCAGCCAGATCCATGTACTTCCCGCACTCGCACTTTACGTCATGACGAACCTGACCGTCTATGACTTTAATTGACACACTTCCTGTGTGATTTGTGGTCTTTCCACATTCGCATTTATACTTAGACATTTGAATTATTTTAAGTGTGATACATCTCCATCACCGCGATAAAAGTGATACAAGTAAACACCCTCCATCAGGAGGGTTTTGTACCCTGCGGCCAGAATGTCTCTATGAAAATTATTGTCGACACCAAGAAACCCACTGGTAAACTTTACTTTTTCCCAAGCTTCTTTCTTTACAACCATTAGGACCCCAGACACATATCCGTGACCTCCATTCCTTAACGGAAAGTCTGAGACCTTGTGTCTGTATTCAGACTGCAGCTTTTTTCCCTCGACCCTGTGCTTCAGTATGTCGTGATCTTTTATCACTTCGTGTCTT
>Ga0208899_1002790_pt1 | contig 11498 bp, 26 predicted proteins | sample VirMetDEL_Nov_24_FD_184518 | JGI IMG/M metagenome (GOLD analysis project Ga0208899, IMG submission 184518) | Aqueous microbial communities from the Delaware River and Bay under freshwater to marine salinity gradient to study organic matter... | ecosystem: Environmental > Aquatic > Marine >...
TGACCCTGCACCTTGTCTTCGAGCTCGCTGATGGTGCGCTTCAGCCGTTCGTTCTCGTCACGCAAGTACTTGACGTTCTTCTCTAGCATATCCCGCTCCTCTTGGAGAGCTTGCTCACGCCCTGTCTGCTCGGCGTACTGCTTCTTCGCCATCTCTTGGCGGAACTCCATCGACTCGATGGTTTGATTGGCAGAGGAGATAGCGTTCTCTGCGTAGCGGATAGCCGCTTCAAGCTCTTGCTTGGATTCTTGTACTGATTGCATTGTATTGAAGTTTGTTGGTTTAACCGTGGTAGATGAATGAGAAGTGCTCGCAGATAGCCCTGCCGTAGCCAGTGTGGAATCCGTAGCTGTGGCTGTATCCGATGGGTTCGTCGGCTAACATGAACCGCAACACACTCCACTCGTCGAGCTCAAATTCAGCTGCGGTTTCCTGTGTTGCTTCAAGAAGCATCTCGGGATCGTGACGCATGGGTTTTCCGAGGTCACGCTCGATGTAGTTTTGGATGTCTTTACTAGTCATTGGTGTTTCGATTTGTTCAGGCAATTCTGCCCAGTGTTGCTTGAGCTTTGCGCTCCATTCTTCATTCGTCATTGTCTGTGAATTTGGGAGAGTTCTCCATGATAAACTTGGACACGAGGTCCTCGATTTCGCTGACTACCTCGTCCACGTCGTTGTTGTCGAGGTCGTACTCTTCTTGCATCAGCTTGGTGAGTCGCATGTATCCGCTGTCTGCACCAGCTCCTTCGCGGTGGTTGAAGCAGTCGCTAACGTAGCACCGCAGGTCGTATAAGGTTTCGTCACTCATTGTATGTTGTCGTTGTAAAGGTTTGAAAGGTCTTCGTACAGCTCCATCAGGTGCTGTTGGACGTCGAAGTTGTCGTCGTCTTGTAGCTCCATGTACTCCTGCATTCTGTCCATGAACTGCGTGCCAATGGCTGCGTTGTAAATGATGGTTTGCATCGTGCTTGTTTCTGCTGATTTACTCATTGTCTTCGTTGTCTAGTTGGTAAAGGGTGTCGAGTACCACTTGCAAGTCGTACTTGATGTCCGCCACCTTGTGGCAGAGGTCTTCGATGATTTCTTTTTTAGTCATTGTCTTGAAATTCTGCTGACTCCGAGAACCCCGTATGGAAGTGGTCAGGGAAGTCAGATGGTTCTGAACGATAGTCGCAGAAGGGACACTCCAACTCCTCGTGTCGTGTACGATGGAGGAACGTAGAGCCACAGCTTCCGCAGTCAACGAGGTTAAACCCAAGTGCTTGCATCTCTAATTGGTAGTGCTCTTGCGCTACACGCTTGAGCTTACGTGGCATCTGTGCCATGTTCTTTGATACTCCTGTCTGTTTCATTTTCCTGTGTGTCTTTTGTAAAAGTTTTCGAGTTCTTCCATGTCGCATCCTCCGTAGTCCTCCATCATGTAGCATCGGAGTGCTTTGAGGGATTGCTGTATGTTCATGCGGTTCATGTGTGCTTCAACCACACGTCGTAGCAATTCATTGTGCGTCATAGCTGTCAGAGTTTTTGGGTTTGGGGATACGGAAAGCGTGCATCACGTAGTCATCGCAGTCGACGAAGGCGTGGTTGCGGTAGTACACCGAGGAGATGAACTCCGTGAGTTCTGTAAGGGCTTGACCCTTGGCGTCCTCGTCGTTCGCGTTGTCACAGAGGTCGCTTGATACACGAGCTACCAAGGACATACACAAGGGGAAGTAGTCCCATGCAGGTGAGGCATCGAGTTGGTCCCACGTCAACCAACATGACTCGGTGGAGTCAGAGCGGTTGGACAGGTCAACCTCGATGATGCGGAACACCTCGACACTTACGTCGTCGCCGTTCTCTGCAACCCAATCGTCGTGGTCCATGTCGTGTGGTACACAAGCATGGTAGTCCATGTACTGACGGGTCATGGTGACGCAGATGTTTGTGGGGTCTGAGTCGTCAATCTCTACGCACATCTCATCCTTGCGGTAGTCGCTGAGGATTTGGAGGATGTGCTTGTCTGCGAAGCCCCGCTTGGGGAAGAACTCACAGGTGGTGTCGGAGTACCCTTCGAAGAGTCCTGCGACAGCGTGGATTACTGCATATTGTTTCATGGTTATTGAATTGAAGTTTGAAATTTGAGTCGTATAAGTCTCTCTAACTATACACTCTTCATAAATGAAGAGAGTGTATAGTAAGAGATACTAGATAGTAGCAGAGGGTGGAGTCGAACCACCACACCCCTCATGCTCGTTGCCATAAGCCCTTGGTAAAGGGTGGAAGGAACCTTGATTGGGATGTACACACCTCCCACATCCTCATGTGGTAAGTGTCACTGCCATGTAGAAGGGAGGAGGGGAGTCGAACGCCTCGTGTACCCATCCGTTGTGCTGTGCCCGAAGTGCTTTGCCGTTGGATTGTACGCTCCCTTGAAAGAGTCGGGGGGAAAGTGTGACGTTTCACACTCAAAGAGAACCTTTGGTTGCATCCCGAAAGGCGTCCCCCCTTTAGTCAAACTTCAATCAACTAATTCCTCTTCGAGGAGTTCATCTTCAATGATGCCCTCCATAATGTGGTCAATGATGCGGTCGATTACCCCCGCCTTGTTGCTCCAATTCCCGTAGCCCTTGGCGTCATACAGGAAGTCGTTGAGTTCTCTGTACATATCACGGGGGATTTCCGAGCGCAGGTAGTCCACCAAGTCCTCGTAGTACGAGTCCATCACGGTGTCCCCATCGTCCCACGACTGCCACAGGTTGGCGAACCCGTTGTTGTAGTAGTCGTAACCGATTCGGGAGATAGCACGGAGGGCTTCAGGCCACCCGTGCTTTGCCTCACCTTGTGCGGGGATGAGTTGCTCCCACGCCTTGTCGTACTGCTCTTGGTACTTGCCGTTGTTGTCCCAATACGCTTGGGATGTATCTACCTTACTCATTGTCTTTGTTCTTGTCGAGGTTAAACGTCTTGCTTTCTTGGTACTTATCGTACCCAGCTTCGACGGCAGAGTTGAGGGCTTCTGCCTGTGCCCGATCGATTGCCTGTCCCTGCATACGGGAGAGTTCGATGATTACGTTGATAATGTTATTCATTGGTCGTTTTCTCTGTCGATTGGATTCAGTTCGAATGTCACCACCCAGTGTGTGCGTTCACCATCTGTGTGGGTGCAGTCCTCACAACTGCACTCGTAGTGGTAGTCAAAGCTCTCCCCGTCGAAAAAGTTTTCGAGGAAGATGCCTTCGCTGTTACACCTGTGGCAGGTGTCGTAGTCTTGTAGCGGATTCTTCATGAGTACTTGTCGTTGATTCGTTGTTGTGTTTCCTCACAGCAGGAGACCCATGCCTCCATGTTGATGAGGGAGATACCGCCTCCGTTCTCACGGCGCTTGCGCTCATCCTCAAGGATTTCCTCCTTGGCTGAGATGTAGTGGTCAAGACCACGTTGGAGGCAGTCGATGACCACCATCTGCACGAGTGCCCCGTGCTTGTTGTACCCCGTCATGAGGTGGCTGATGAACTCGTCGTTCGTCATGTCTTTGATGTTGTCCATTGGTATTGAATTGAAGTTTGAATTTGTTATTGAGAGGTGTTGTATATATCTCTCTTCACTACGTTCAGAGAGAGATATATACTAACACTCTCTATTTGAGGTTGAACATCGTACCCTCGAAGGCCTCTTCGAGAATCTTCTTGTTGATGTTGTCGGCCTTGAACCACGCTCGGATGAGGTGTAGTTCGAAGCTCCCGCAGTTCTTCGTGCGGTTGTCGAGTCGTTCTGCTTGTGTCATGCCTTGGATTCGTTTGAATAGTATTCGATTTCTTCGTCGTGGAGGCGGAAGCTGTATGCCTCCTGCAAGGACTCGTTCCATACGCAGTCCAACCACACTCCGTGGTCGTCAGGTGCCCCCTGTACATAGGAGGCTTCAAAGCCTTGCTCTCGCAGTATCTCGACTGCACGTTCGCATTTGTCTTGTGTCATAGGTCAATGATTACGCCCTTCTTTTCAAGGGCTTCGATGATATATTCAGGGAGTTCGAAGCATCCATCGTACCCCGTGAGGCGTACCTCTCCGTTGTCATCCCAGTACACTTCGAGCACACCGCCTGCATAGAAGCGGTCACCGCCTGTGTCAAGGTCGTATGTTTCGTACCATCCACCATACTGATGGTTGGGGTCAATCCCGATGGAGGTGTCCATCTCAACGTTCTTCGCGGCGTCAAGGTCTACGTCGTATGCTGTCCGCATTGACACGAAGGGGAGTGTGGTCTTGAAGGAGTCTGTGAATTTCATTGTGCTTTGGATTCGTAGTAGTTCAACGTTTCGATGAGCAAGAGTCGTATGCAGGAGAGCACCATGCTCCACCCTGCGTATATCTGAATGGCTGTCAGCATTGGTCTACATCTTCGGAGTCCACGATGATGTCATTGAGCAACTTCTCTTGGAGTTGCTCGGCTGTGTCAGCGAACGAAATCAGCGTGTCAATCACCGCATCCTTCGCGTCGTCGCTCATGAATGTGGTGTTGGAGATGAGAGAGGCCATGCCTTTCACGTCCTCGGGCACAAGCCGAGCACACCGATTGAGGTCATTGAGATGCTTTCCGAAGTGGAGGTCATTGAGTGCAAGCACAGCTGCACCGACGGGGCGCTTAAAGAAGTTGTCCATGGTGTTGGAGATTTGAAGTTTAACATTTGAGAGGTGTTGTATATATACTCTCTTCACTACGTTCAGAGAGAGTATATATACTAACACTCTCTTATTGGAAGTCCCGAGTTGAGATGCCGAACTCTCTGAGGTCAATGAAAGTATCTTCATCGTATGCCTCAGCTACGAGAGCCACACCTTCGTGGTCGTACTCGTCGCTCATGAACAGGTACGCAAGCACCAGTTCCTCGTGTGAGCACCCACGGAATGGGTTGAAGAATTTGTTGAAGTAGCTTCTCATAACTGCTTGTCTTTCAAGTTACTAACAGCGTCCATTGCCATGCCTACAAGCATGATGATGCCTACGAGTCCGCAGGCTCCCGCCAACGCGAGGTTGATGTTGAATAGTAGTTGTACCATAGATTGAAGTTTGAAGGGTTAATTTACTGATTGTCAACGAGTTTCATCTTGGAGTTCCACACTGTCTGTCCAGTGCCCATCCATTCGAACTGCGCCTTACGGATGGCCTCTTCACGAGTGGATGCCTTGATGGTGTGCGGACCTGACCAATCATCTCGATCGCGCCCGTAGTACGTGTAGTACGTCCAAGTGTGCTGTTTCACCTTGTCTTGCATGGCCTCGAAGTGAGTGCCTTGCTTTGGATATTTGTCCCAAATATTAATCATAGGTTTGTTGGTATTTCGATTTCTTCGTTGTTGTTGAGGTCGTAGATGGCTTTCTCACTGCGCATCCATCCCAGCTTGATTGCCTCCGTGCGGTCTTGCACGATGTCGGAGAGTTCGAGGTAGGCCATCCCTTGCGCATCCACCCATCCGCCGATGAGCTTGCTTGCACCCTTGCCCCGTGTCAGCTCACGCAAGTGGGGCATGATGATGTAGGCAAAGTGGTTCCAAGACAGGTCGTCGGCTTTGATTTCAAAGCACTTGGACGCTCCGCCCACAGCGTAACCACCGCCTCCGTACTCGTTCAGGTCGTGCTTGACGCTGAACCCGTCCCACCCTTGGATGGTGAAGTATAGTTCTTGAAGTTTGGTCATCGTAGATGAATTGAAGTTTGACATAGACACCACTTTCGTGGTGTTTCGCGCATTCAGCGCTCATCAGTATGCCTTAGCTGTCGATGAGGTCAGCCAACGTCATCTGCTCGTCGCAGGTGAGTTCGTCCCACGCCGCTGTGTTGGCGAGGATGTCCATAGGGAGATGGCTGTCGAGGAGGTCAGCGATGAGCTGACGGCGGATGTGCTTATCCATGAGATTGAAGTTTGAAGGTTTAACGTTTCCAAGAGTGTCTTAGTATATACACTCTCTTCACTACGTTCAGAGAGAGTGTATATACAAAGACCTCTAAGGGGTTCAGTCGTTGAGGAAGAAGTCCACCGCGTCGTACACCACGTAGGCCGCACAAGGCAGGAGCACAAGGGCGCAGAGGAACACGGGGACTGATTCGAAGTAGTCGTAGAAGTTCATCGTAGATGAAGATTAGAATGGAACGTCAGTGCTAACTTCGTTAGCAGGAGGCAGAGACGTAGTCTCCATGTGCAGAGCCAGGCACTGCGTCAAGGCCTCAATCTTAGCTTCCAAGGAAGCTACTTTGTCAGCCGTCTCAGCTTCAGCTTTCAGCTGAGCTTTCTTGGCAGCTTTAGCTGCTGCGCCAGTGGCCACGCTGACCGCTTTAGCGGAAGCAGCGGCTTTGGCTACGTCGGCCTTCCGAGCCTTCGAAGAAGGCTTGATTGGACCAACTTCGTTGGTCTTGAGAGCGGCTCGGTCTTGAGCATCTGCCACCTTCTGTGAAGGTGTCCGCTTCGTCGTCTTACGACGACGCTTCTTCGTCTTGGAAGCCTTCGGCTTGTCTTTCACTTCCTCTAAGGAAGTGACCATGTCCAAAGCTTCTTGCAAAGCTTTGATTGCGGCGGCCTTACGCTCAGCGGTTGGACGGAAGAGGGCTTGGTTGACCGCTTTCTTGCAGTCGGAAAATTGGAAGTTTGACATCACAAAATGGTTTATGAGATAATGTATTAGAAAGAATTCATAGAATTCATTCTTTCTAATACATATCTCTACCTTGGCCAGAAGTACTCTAACTAGTTAGAGTAAAGGTCGTGGTACCAACGGTCAACTAGTTGACTCCTAGGGTACTGCCTCTGTGCATTAGCAAGATTTCAGAATACAAGTATTCTGCCGTTTGAAATTGCAATAACAAACCGAAACAACTGCAACACAGAGTGTTGGAATGTCAACAGCAAAACCCCATTGAAGGGGAATGTTTGTAACTCAGTGAGTTACAAGGGGGATTGTCCTCCCTTTCAGGGCAACACGCCTGCGAAGTTAGTCTCAAGCTGTGCTTGAACTAACCAAGGCTAACTGACTGAAAGTCAGGCAAAAAGCTGAAAGTTGTAGCAAAAACTGCACTAAAGTGCAGGGGGGAGGTGCTGGCAATCCGTTTCGGATTGCGTTTGCGGGCGCGTGTGTATGTATATAATCCCCACGGTGTACATATCTCACCCCTTTTTACGACTGATCTCGATTCGGTCTCTCATTTGCCATTAGACAGGTAAAATACTCTAACTTACTCATTATCAAAACCGTAAGCGACGTTACATGAACATTTACTTGACGGTTGACTTTTAAAAAAATGTTTTATAACTTCGCGAAGTCATTGTGATTAAGACAAAAATGGCCTCATTACTGTTGGAGGATGTAAAGGAAAGAATCGGTATCTTTGTTTTAAACGCAAGACTAGCTGTATGTTCACACGATCAAGACGCCCACAGGGTTATCAGGTAAGAAAAAGCAGGGTTCAACTCCCGTTAGACTATTTCGCTCAGAACGGAATTCAGGTTCCTGTAACGCAGGACGATCCACCCGAAAGAGAGAAGGGGTATTTGGAACGCCTTTACGACTATTTCTTTGAAGAGGAGCCTCAGGGGTACCAGGGGTTGTCCCACCCCAAGAGGCCAGAGTCAAAGGGCCCCGCATTCACTCCTATTAAAGGTGAGTTTGCTTACGATGATGATGCGGTGGTCACCGAGGAGATGTTGCGGCGTGCCGAAGGATCTTCTGGCCCCCTCCCTATAAAAGAACCGATTACACAGCCGCAGGTACAGCAGCCTCAGGGTGGCAGCGCTATGCCTACGAGTGCGGAAAGGAAGGTTATTCAGCGCTGGTATGAGAGCTCAAACAACCCCAGTGCCGACTCTGGATATGCAGGCGGTCTTTATGGGATTGCAGAAGGGGCTCTGACGGACGCAATCAATGATGGTATTGTGCCAGCGGGGTCTGATGTGTACGACCCAGCGGTTAACGAGAAGGTCAGGGACTACTACATTGACAAGATGTACAACTCTGGGTGGGTTAAGAATGCCGAAACCAACATCTCTAGGCTCGCTAGGGCGTACAGCGCGTACAACCAAGGAGGCGGTAGAGCTGTTGAGGGGTGGAACGCGGCTAAGGCAGCTGGGTATAACATCAACCCAAACACCCCAGAGGAACTTGTGTCCTTGATGGATGCTAAAGGAGGTGGAGAATACGATGGGTACTTCTGGCCACAAGAAACAAGAGACTACGTAAAGGGTATCGTTGCTGGCCAGTTTGACCCAAAGAGACTGCCTGAGGGTTTTCAGCTCGGCCAACAGATGGATGAAGGGGGTATGCTTGATGACGGGGAACCCATTGACCCTAAGAAGATGGCTATGTACAACCAGGCGTTTAAAAAGACGATGGGGGACGATTACGAGAACGTGCCACCAGAGCTTATCGCCAAGATCACCAACCTCGTAGCAGGTGGCGACCTTTTGTCCAAGACCGATGAGATCAACGCCAACCTCGTGGCGCTTAGGAAGATGGGGCTGGACACCGACCTTCTTTTCGAAAACCTCACTGAGGCCGAAGGTGGTGGCTTTGGAGCCAAGATGAAGTACGGGGCAGCGGCGAGAATGTTCTCACCCGAGTAACTAGAATAGACTATATTTGCATCCATGGCAGATCTGACACTAACCATCACAGAAGCGGTCACCCTGAATGGTACCGCTCACGGGGCCACAAACACGCAAACGATTACAGGCGTGAGCGATGTGCTGCACAGGCTTGTAACTGTACCGACTTCAGGGTATATCGACCTAGTGAACTTCGATCCAGCCGCTTCTGGGGTGGCAATCGCAGACGGGTCTGTGAAGCATCTTCGAATTACGAATCTTGATTCGACAAATTTTGTCACGCTTCGCGTGAGAGAAACAAGTGTTCAGGAATACTTCGTTAAGATTGAAGCTGGGGACTCATTTATCATGGGCAACTCGGTTGCCGATGCTAACGACGCAGGAACAGGCGCAGCTGTTTCATTCACAAACGTAGACGAAATAGAAGCCCTAGCAAATACAGCTACTTGCCAGGTCGAAATTTTTATAGCAAGCTAACATGAACAAAGGACTACAGGCACTTAAAAACTCAGGACCCGCTGGGAAGGCTGCATTTGACAAAATCATGGGCGGAATGTCCAAGGAAGAGATGGTTAAGGCCGCAGAGATGGGGATGAAGGTCATCAAGCAATACGGTGGCGGAGGTAAGATGTACGCTGAAGGAGGTATAACCGAAAGAAACGCAGGCGTCTTTAGGGGCTCAGACGAGCAAAATGTGTATGACGATTTAGGGAACATTATTGGAACTAGAAAAGAAACCAGTAAGCTCAGATCCCTCCTTGGTGCCGACGAGGTTTTGTACGACAACGAAGGAAACAAGGCCGCCAAGATTAACGAAAAGCGCAACAAAACAAAGATCACCTATTATGAGGACGGTGGAAAAAATGGAGACGGAGGTCCTTTCTCTTCTGCTAAGTCTCAGATCGAAGAAAACCTCTCTCCACTGAGGGGGGGCCTTATCTCTCAAATTGAAAGCGACCCCAAGAAGGCGCAATGGCTTAAGGACAATGTTCCTGGAGGTATTGAAAGCGCAACGGTATACCAGCTGTCTCAGGCCGCTGACCCCAATCACAACGACACACAGACCAACAGGCTGACTAGACTGGCGAGACAAGCTAATCTGCCCGTGGCAACAGAGACTGCCAATCTCTACTCTAGGATGAGCAGCGGCAAGTTTAACGTTGACGTCATGGATCAAGCGATGCTTGAGAGAGGTTACGACGGTGAGGCTGGCGATATTTTTGCTACAGGCGTTGTTGAGGGGAAGATTCCTCTTGGCGCTATGCTCTCTGCAGAGACGAAAGACCTCGGAACAATGGACGACGCTGGTAGATTCAACTTCAAGGTATTTGATGTACCCACTGGCGCAGAGTTTCTTCAGACAAACAGAAGAAGAATCAAGGGTGACGGAAGCATTAAGGGCGACTATTCTGACGATCTTACTTGGTATGCCAAGCTCGGAAGAGGGGACAGAAGAGATGTATCCCCAGAGGTCGATACTCCAGAGACAATTATTCCAGACCCACCCATGCAGACCGCCCCAGGCGATCCAGTAGCTGCCCTGCGAAGAAGAGACCCAGGGCCACTTCCAGTGAATCGACCAGAACCTGAACTCCAAGGAGGAATAAGACCGATTAAGGAGCGCGTACCCACCTCTGACCCAGGGCTTGGAAGATTTGACGTCGGAGCCCTTGAGCCAATGTTGTCTGATCGCCTTGGCAGCACCGAGCTAAATAGAGCCACAGGCCCATACGGAACAATCCAAGAGGACTCAGGAGATCAGATCAGTGCCTTGGAGCTTGCCGCCGCGATTCAACAGCTAAGGGCCCAGAGAAAAATGGGTGGCCGTATGTACCTGTTCGGAGGTAGAAACAAAGGAAGAGGACCCAAAAAGTTCCACAGCATTGACGTCAAAGTCAAGGGCATCGATGACGACTAAAAAAAAAGGGGCTTGCGCCCCTTTTTCATTCTATATACATCCTATCAATCCCGTTCCCACGGCATTGGAGAATTCAAGTGGTTGATTGCGATGATCATGTCTTGGATCTGTGTCGCATTGTAACGTGGCTCCAAGCGGTTTTGCTTTGAAGCTGCGTCATCCATAAAGAGGAGGCCTACTACTGCGAGTGCGGCTGATGCAATGGTAAATTTCATTGTGTAAGTATTAAAGGATTAAACTGAATTTCGTAAATTTGAGCTGTTTGCTGATCTCATTGTACGGAGAAAAATCAATTCCGTGCAAGTTTTAGATCGTAAAAATTCGTTAACAGACATGCAACTATCTAAAAACCTGACACTTAAGGAGTGTACAAAAAGCACTACCGCTTCAAGGTTGGGAATCAACAACACTCCAGATGATGAATGGGTTATCCAAAATCTCAAGGCTCTTGCAGAAAACGTATTTCAACCTCTTAGGGACGCTTTCGGGTGCCCTATATACGTGTCGTCAGGCTATCGTGGCCCTGAGCTCAACCGTGCTATCGGTGGTGCGCTTCGTAGTCAACACATGGAAGGAAGAGCACTCGACCTTGACGCAGACGTTTTTGGACGCTGTACAAACAGTCAGATCTTCGACTGGATACAAGAAAACGTTACGTTTGATCAAATGGTGTGGGAATTTGGCGATTCAGATAATCCTGATTGGGTTCACGTCAGTTATGTGCATGATGGCGTTAATCGTGGTCGCTGCCTCAAAGCTCTTCGGGATGATGAAGGAAAGGTTTACTACGAAGTAATGTTTGGAAAATCACTTTGATATGCCTGGATTAGGAATAACCACAGACACAGATCAGCCCTCAGTTGCGGTTGAAACAATTTCTAACATTGTTTGGGCAACGCCCGTTGTAGGAACTTCGTTACTTTCATCCTTTTCAACAAATTTGACTGGGGTGAATACGGGGGCAGTTGGGACCACCGAAGTAGGTTCTGACAAGTATGTTTCTTTAAG
>Ga0208899_1002800_pt1 | contig 11472 bp, 15 predicted proteins | sample VirMetDEL_Nov_24_FD_184518 | JGI IMG/M metagenome (GOLD analysis project Ga0208899, IMG submission 184518) | Aqueous microbial communities from the Delaware River and Bay under freshwater to marine salinity gradient to study organic matter... | ecosystem: Environmental > Aquatic > Marine >...
TTAATTCTGTCACATTTATTACTGACCACGTTCAAGGTCGTAATTCAGACAACCGCCTTTATTCATCATGGTTTGGTGGTAATCAGGTTCGCAAACGCGATGCACTGAAGACTGCTATTGAATTTGCAGAAGCAGCTTAGAAATGCGAGGTTTGTTTGTTATGATGATAGTAGTCTCTATGAGTGGTTGTACTGCCATAGAGACTACTACTCAAATATATCAAATGTGCAAATATCAAGATAAGTGTCCAATAGAAGTTGTCGGCAATTGGTTGAAAAAAGGTTAAAATGTACCGAGTTAAAGGATACTTCAAAGATCATATTATTGTTCGATATTTTATTGATCAGTACGATGCTATTGAATTTAAAGACACTGTGGATGCTCACTATCCACTCAAAGTAACATATGAAAAGGGAGTTTATCCAGTGAGAACATTTATAGTAAATAGTTGGAATGCTGTAATGGATGATAAGCGAAATCCGCTCAGTAATATTCCAGATCTTCAAGTACGACATTTAGTTATGCAAGTGTTGGCTTGGATGTGGTGTATTGTATTTGCGTTTATTGTCGGTAGTTGGACAGCATTTGGTGTAAGTGTTATCGGACATGTTATTCTACTTGCAGCAATTGCAATTACTGTCGGAACATTTGAAACAGCTCGACGGACACCACAGTATTTTGGTGGACTGGGCAGAGGTAATGGAGGAGAACACGAATGAGTGTAGAACGTAATATCGAACGAGATGTCAAGGCCATGTCAATGGGCCTTGATATGATTAATTCTCAAATTGAAACATTATCGACCAATGTAAAATTGAGAAAAGCAGAACGTCAACGGCTCGAAAGGCTTGAGGCAGTCAAAGTTCAAATGGTTGAGAACCCAGATGAATGTAAAAAATTGGTTAAACGATATAAGGAAATGTCATGAAGGCACATAGTGTAGATCAAACAGCCGCTTGGGCTAAAAGCTGGAACATGAAAGGATATGAACACTTGTATCCAGAGAACCGTGAGAAACAACGAGGTTACGCGGTGAACGATTGGAACAAAAATAACCGTGATAAACTTAACAAAAGTTTAACAAAACCACAACGTTAATTTGATTAAATAGTTATGAAGGCGGTTGAGAGCCTCCATAACCGTTTAACAAAGGAAAAAATCAAATGAAAAAAAGCTTGCTTGCTCTAGCAGTCATTCTTGCTACGGCCTCAAACGCGTATGCACGTGACACAATTGTATCAGTCGGTTCATCGACTGTATATCCATTCACTACTATTGCCGCAGAAAGATTTGCACAAGATACAGGATCTCGCGTTATTGTCGAATCAACTGGCACCGGTGGTGGAATGAAGCTCTTCTGTAATGGCATTGGAATTCGGCATCCAGATATGACTGGTGCATCTCGTGCCATTAAGAAAAAAGAAGCAGAGAAGTGTGCTGCAAACAATGTAACATTTGACGAAGTCCAAATTGGATTTGATGGCATTACTATTTCAAATTCAATTGCAGGACCAAAGGTTTCTTTTACAAAAGAACAAATCTTTAAAGCAGTAAGTGATACACAATTCAAATTGTGGGCAGATATTGACCCACGCCTTCCAGCAACTCCTATTTCAATTATGGTACCTCCTCCAACCTCAGGAACACGTGATGCATTTATCGAATTGGTAATGCATGGTGCCTGTAAAGAAATGGGTATGTCAAAGAAAGAATATAAAGCAAAGTGCTCTACAATGAGAGAAGATGGTGCTGTCATCATCATGGGTGAAAACGATAACCTAATTGTTGAGAAACTTGTAGCAGATCCAAACATGTTTGGTGTATTTGGATTTTCTTTCCTTGACAGTAATCTAGATAAAGTACAAGGTTCAAAAGTAAATGGTGTAGCACCTACATTTGCCACAATTGCTGATGGATCTTATAAGGTATCTCGTCCATTGTTCGTTTACTTCAAGAACGATCATATGGGTGTTATCCCTGGTCTTGCAGAGTTTAAGGAATATTATACAAAGATGTCAAGAGATGCGGACTCACCTCTTGCTGCTGTAGGACTTATTCCTTTACAATAACCTACACACTTCAGAGAAAAAGAGCCGGTTTATCCGGCTTTTTTTTAGTTTACTTTTTGTATAAATAGTGGTATAATTACCTTAATTGGAGAGTATGATGTTAAAATTTAAATCATTTTTAGAGGAAGGAACTGTGGCAGTAGGAGGCTTAGAATATGAAGCAAAAGTACGCCGCGCGGTTTCTGCTACTCTTAAAAAAATGAAAAACTCAGACTTAACACTTAAACCTGATCTTGCGGGCGGGTTTGCTAGTAATGTAGTCGACATGTATATGGATCTAAAAGGTAAAGAAATTGCATTTGAAATTAAGATGGATAAGAACGCTCAAATGGGCGGATCATCTGTAAAATTTGACGGAAGCAATTGGACACTTGCGGAAAAAGGTAAAGCTAATATTGAAGCTGATACTCAAGAACTTTTAATTAAAGCTGCACAAGGTAAAGTTCGCGAATATAAAGCATTAATGACGCACTTAAAAACTTATGAGCCTAAAAAATTACATAAAGAAATTAAGAAAATTCCTTTTAGATGTACAAAACCTGCATGGGAAAAGGCAGTTGCCGCTGGAAAATTAAAGCCTACAAATACTACGGTAAAGTTTAATGCAAGATTTATTCATGACTGGTATGCTGGTAAAGGTTGCTACTATATGCAAATAGGTAAATTAGGACTGTTTTATTTAAAATCAAATCCATTAAAATTACCAATACCTCAGCTGGCCGGAGATATTGAAATTACTATGAGGCTTGTTAGAGGTGGAGCATCAATGCTGAAAACCGGTGATTTAAAAGGAGAAAATGTATCTACAGTGAATTTAAGAGCTCAAGGTAAATTAAAATTAAAAGGTAAATCAACATACTCTTTAGACGATGAAAAAGATTGTGAAGTGATATTTAATCACATGTTAGGCATAAAATAATGAATTTTAGAGAATTTATTACTGAACAAAAAAAATACACACATGACTCATATTGAGGATAAGGTTATCTATGGTGGAGTAAAAAGGGGGAAGATTTTAGTTCTTCCCCCTTTTTAGTCTAACTGATCAGTTATAGTTTTATTTTTACTTTTTGTTCCAGATTCCCCAGAGAACCCAAATAGCGATTAATCCCATTACTCCTTGTGAACCAAGAGATGTGATCATCGAAGATACATTATCAACTACGCTAAGACCTTCTGGCATGAACGGCATGTTGTTTAAACCTAGAGCCTCTGCTACAATTGCTAAAGCTGCTAAACTAATACCTACATCAGCTAGACTACCAGCCCAGCCCCTAATATTATTAAGCACTTCCATGTGTGCCTCCTTTATTTAGTGGCATAATATAATTCTTTTTCAATTTATAGAAATTATTTATAAAAAGAATTTTTTCTGGCCATATTTTGCATTTCTATTTTGGTATAAATAGCGGTATAGCATTAAACGAGGCAGAAAAAATGTTAAAGTTTAGAGGTTTTATTCAGGAGAATGCTGTGAACTGGAAAATATTACAGCATAATGATCTCAGCAAAGATCCAAGTCGAATTGATATGTTTCTTTCTAAGATAAAAGATGGAGACGAGTTCTTAACTACAAAAGGACTAATCAAGATCGACAAATATGAATATGATAATTTTGCTACTGGTCTTAAGACAAAAGGCTTTAATACAAAAGCTAAAACAACGACTGGTAAAGAAATTCAATATCCTCGCGATTTTTATAAGACCAGTGAATTCGGCGGTAAAGGTAAAGGATCGGGTGTTGCAGCAGAAAACGCAGCATTGAAGATCGCTCAGAAAAACTTAGCGAAAGTTCTCGAAAAAGAACAAGATCCTTATATCACTCTTCAGATTGGAAAGCGCACTGTCCAGTGTTCTGAAATTATCTCTACACCTAATCCCGGTGGTCGTGATCCAAAGTCAGACTTTGCAATTGTTGATGTAAAGGGTAACATGGTTGCTCATATTTCTCATAAGGCTGGACGCAATGCTTCTGGTTTTCAGCAATACGGCGGTGTCACCGATCTTCCACGAGAAACAGAAATTGAAGACTTTGCAAAAGATATTAATAAATTAAAGCCGAATGGGTTAGAACCCGGTGATACTTTCTATAGAAAATTAAAATCAGACAAAATTGCTAACAAATCAATATACGGAATCAACTACGGTCAATCAAAAGTTGATGTAAATAATGTAGATGAATTTCATCAAGGCTCTATGGAATTTAAAAAGCGTGGAAACAAATATATCATTACATCCTTACATAAAGGAGTAGTTGGCGATGTTCCACGTCGTAATCCATATGAGCCAATCCTTGTAGCTCGTTACAATCGTAGAGCTGGACGTTATGGAAATATCAACATAGCAAATTCACGTCTAGGTATTTTCCCTATGGCTAAAGTGTCTAAAAACGCGAAAGAAATATAAATGGCAATCAATAGACATTTTGCAAATACTCATCTAGCAGAGATGGTGGATATATCAGAAGGTAGAGTTCTTAAGACTTCTTATATCCATAAGTTTGGTAGAAACCCAAGTGTCGGTGGTGCACCAGAAACCATTTGGATGCAAGGTGGAATTTATACATATTTAACTTCTCCTTCTACTGTTTATGTTTCAAGCGATAATGGTAATGATGCTGCTGGTGGTACAGGTGCAAGAACCGTTACAGTCCAAGGGTTAGATGTAAACTATAATAATGTAGAAGAAACATTAACAGTAGGCGGATCTGCTTCAACAGCTGAATTTTTAAGAGTGTTTAGAGCTTTTGTTGTTAATGCAGGATCTTTTGGAACAAATATTGGTGACGTGTTAGTTTCAACTGGAGCTGGTGGAGGCGGAACAGTATTAGCAGATATTGGTACTATAGGAACTGGATCAACCTTTGGATTAGGGCAGACACAATTATCTCTTTATACGATTCCTGCACATTGTACCGGATACTTAACAACTTGGAATGTTGGTATAGGCGCTTATAATAGTAGTGCTACGGTTTCATTATATACTCGAGAATATGCCAGTGGAAATTTGGGTTTTAGAACAAGAGATATTATAGATGTACCCGGAGGTTATCATACAAGAAATTATGGTATACCATTACGTATACCCGCAAAAACTGATATTGAAGTAAGAGCTATTGCTTCTACTGGTACTACAGTTAGTGCCTCTTTCGACCTTATAACAGTAAGGAAATAATATGAACTTTAGTGAATTTATAACCGAACAAAAAAATACTCACATGACTCTTTTATGTGCCTCAAGTGGTAATGGTAAAGATGCACGTGCAACAATGACATGGATCGAGCAAAGATAATGGAAAAATTTAAAAATTTCATATCAGAACGAGTAAAGCTCAAGTTAATTCGTGGTAGAAATATGGATGTTTTAAAGATGTGGAACAAAGGTGACAGCAAATGGGTAGAGCTAAGAGGTAAACCAGGGTTTGAAATAAAATTTGATTCTAAAGATCCCTTGCATAAAGCAATTCAAGCACTTGGAAAGTCTGCTAATATTTCAGACTTTGTAAATGGCGGCGAAGTGAGTATTAACCCAAACCACGCTGATGGGAAAAAAGCTTTAGCAATAATAACAAAGTTAATGAAATGATAAGTTTTAAAGAATCTATAACCGAACAAAAAAATACTCATATGACCCACATTGAAGATAAAGTAATCTATGGTGGTGTTAAAGGTACTCGCGAAGCTATCTTAGCTCTTCGATCGCTTAGAGACACATTAGGAGGAGTACACGATGGAAATGTATCTGTTAAATGGGACGGTGCTCCTGCTGTGTTTGCTGGGACTGATCCTAGTGATGGAAGATTCTTCGTGGCGAAAAAAGGGATCTTTAACAAATCTCCCAAAGTATACAAGAGTGATGCTGATATTGATGCTGATACTTCTGGCGATCTTAATGCAAAGCTTAAGCTCGCTTTACAGTATTTACCTGAACTAGGAATTAAAGGAGTTATTCAAGGTGATTTTCTCTATGGCCCGGGCGATGTCAAAAAATCTAAGATCAAAGGTAACGACTATATTACCTTTCACCCCAATACAATTGTATATGCAGTACCGGCTGGCACGGAGATGGCCAAGCAAGTATCGTCAGCAAAAATTGGAATCGTATGGCATACGAGCTACTCAGGAAAAACCTTCGAAACGATGAAAGCATCCTATAACTTTGATGCAAGCAAATTAAATAAATCTAAAAATGTTTGGTCTCAGGATGCCATGCTTCGCGACATGACACAATATACTATGTCAAAGAAAGAAACAGACGAAGTCAATGATCTTTTGAAAAAGGCTGGTTTTCTTTTCAACAGAATCGCTGGATCGACTCTTCGCCAACTTGAAAACAATCAAGAACTAGCGCAATTGATTGAAACACACGGTAATAGATATGTTAGAGCCGGTGAACTTCCACCAGATCCGAAGAAAAGAGTCGATGCTTTGATTCAATTTATTAATGATAAGTATGCAAAGGAAATTGCTAAAAGAACAACCGAAAAAGGTAAATCAGCTCAACAGAAGAAATTAAATGCTATCCTTACCTTTTTTAGTCAAAAAAATAAAGCATCTCTAGTACAAATGTTTGAATTACAAAAAGTTATCGTTTTAGCAAAATTAAAACTTATAAATACTTTAAATAAATTAAATAACGTGTCAACGTTCTTAAAAACAAAAAAAGGATATCGAGTAACAGGTCAAGAAGGCTATGTAGCAATCGATAAACTTGGTGGTGATGCAGTGAAAATTGTGGACCGTATGGAATTTTCATACGCAAACTTTTCACCTAATATTCTTAAGGGATGGGATAAACCAGGGAGAAACTAATGGCAAAACCTCTGTCATTCAAAGATTTTATGGTAGTTGATTATCGTCCGGGTGAGGATGAACTTATTAATTACAGAGCAAAAAAGCGCCGCAATGGTGCTATGCATGAAGAACAAGAAGAAACTTCTGAAGAACTTTCCATTCAAGGTAGACGTAAGCTTGCACGGTCAATGAAACGACGTAAGACTCGTTTGAAGATGGCTCGTAAAAGAGCACAGAAAAGACTTGCAACAAAAGCAGTTCTATCTAAAAGAGCACGCCGTGGAGCAAGATCAACCTTTGCCGACAAATTAGCTGGTAAGGGTATGAAGAAGAGCGAAGTTTCGGTCGCAAAGAAGAAGCAGATTGAAAAGCGTCTGAAACAAGGTGGATGGCAACAGCGTATCAAAATTCTACAGCGTAGATTGATGCCGCAAAAGCGCCGTCAGGAAATTCAAAGGAAGCGTTAATGATCAATTCTTTTAAGAATTATCTAGTAGAAGAAGAAAGAACAGTTTATTTTACATTTGGTAGAATGAACCCTCCTACTATTGGCCACGAGAAATTGATCAATGCTTTGTCTTCAAAATCTGGCAAAAATCCTTATCGCATTTATATATCGCAATCACAGGATCCAAAGAAAAATCCTCTTCAATTTGTTGATAAAGTCAAAGCAGCTCGTAAGATGTTTCCTCGTCATGCTCGTCAGATTATGGCAGATAAGAAACTACGCAATGCTCTCGAAATTTCAAGTAAATTATACGATGAAGGCTTTAAAAGAATTGTCATGGTTGTTGGCTCTGATCGTGTCAATGAATTTGAAGCTTTATTAAAAAAGTATAATGGTCAAAAGGGTAGGCACGGATTCTATAATTTTGAAAGAATCAATGTTATGTCTGCCGGTGATCGTGATCCAGATGCTGAAGGTGCAGCTGGAATGTCAGCTTCGAAGATGAGAAAAGCTGCAAGTGATAATGACTTTACTGCATTTTCTCAAGGTCTTCCAAAGAATGTTTCCAACTCAGAAGCAAAAGATATTTTTAATAAAGTCCGTAAAGGAATGGGCTTAAAAGAAGAAAAAGAATTTAAAAACCATGTACAGCTTGAATCAGTATCTGAAATTCGTGAATCTTATATTGGTGGTGAATTATTCGATGAAGGCGACGAAGTCGTAATCAAAGAAAATGGTATTGTTGGTAAGATTAAAGTACTCGGTTCGAATTACGTAATTGTAGAATCAAAGGGTGAGACTTGGAGAAAATGGTTGACTGCAGTCGAGAAAGTCGATCCTTCGGTTGATTTGTCGTATGATATTGCACCGCACTCCCTTGATAAACTTACCGAAGCTAAAGATGAGCGTAAAAAAGAATCACCTCAAGATCCAGATATTAAAGATCGCGAAGGCACTCAGCCTAAGGCATACTATTCGGGGTTGAAGTTAAAGTCGACCAAAAAAGCACGTGATAGACACTTCAAAAAATATTCAAAATATGATGATGACAATCCTGCTGCTTATAAGAAAGCACCGGGTGATGCGACTGCAAAAACAAAGCCGAGTAAACATACAAAGAAATTCAAGCAAATGTTCGGAGATGACTAATGGCTGATGATGGTGTACTCAATAAAGCGCAGCAAAAGATTCGTAATCAACGAATCAAAGCTGTCGCTATGAAAGTACGTAAAGATCGTGAAGCTATGGCTAAAAGAGATGCTAAAGAAATGGAACGGAAAAATAAAATGAAATTCAAAGAGCATGTTCAAATTGAAGAAGATGCTACTGCGGGTTTAAAGAAGAAAGCAGAAAAATCTGGCATGCCATTGAGTATTCTTCGGAAAGTATATAACCGTGGTGTAGCTGCATGGCGCACTGGCCACAGACCGGGAACAACTCCACAGCAGTGGGGTTTTGCTCGAGTCAATTCTTTTGTAACGAAGTCCTCAGGCACTTGGGGTAAAGCTGATAAAGACCTTGCAGCAAAAGTAAGAGGAAGCTAAATAGATGGTCGCAAGAAAGATGCAATCTAGTGGCGCTATCAGCTTCAATGATATACGAACTAGGTTGTTAGACAATGATTCTGCTGGAGGAATAAGTCTTTATGGTGCAGATTCCGACGGCGGACTTGCAAGACAAACGCTATTTGACAGCGCTGGGGGCTTTAATACTGCTATAAGCTTAGATGATTACTATGGCGCGTACCCCTTTCCTGATCATTGTTTAACTCTTGACTTACCAGACAGTGTAAAAGATTCAGCTGCCAGTGGCTCGTTCGCAGATAGAATCAACACTCCTTTAAATATTCAATGCGATAATACAGAAGGAGTTGGTTTTAACTTTGCTATCTATTTTTCATATGTGTTACGGTCCTTCACCAATCATCCATCTTACAATGAAGTTCACATTTATAAAGAAACTACCAGCGGAAATTTCTCTGAACTACTTGTGATTGATGCGGCTCGACTTCTTTCTGACACTGGTAGAAATGTATATTTTCCGTCAACTAAATTTGAACACACACATGTGTTCAATCGAGCCGGCACTCGGCTCGCCATTATCATATATGAGCATGGAAGTACGACTGCAAGTGGTGATGACGAAGGTGGATTTATAGTATACAAGCGCAGTGGAAGCACTTGGACTTATGCAGATCATATCCTGCGCGGCCATGCTGACTTTTCTTATCTATCGGCCGGTGATGATGTTGAACCAATTTCAATAGTTAGTAGTGGCAACTCGGGCTATGGTGATTTTCTAAATATTGTTGTTAACTATGGATATGATGGTATAGAGTTGTATTTTGTCCAATCGAGTAATGGCGTTATCAGCCCAGCAACCGACCTATACCCAGCTAGTCAAGTTCAAGCTGACTACGGCGGTTTGCATCAAATTACAAGAAAAGGTGAAGATGCCAGTTTTTTCTATATGAGAGATCCAATCACACCATTTGGCATTGGCAGAGTGCAGTATACCGATTTGAGTATCTTTGAAAATAAACATGTTTTGATGTCTGGCTCTACACCTGTCTTTCGATCGATGCCTAAATTTCAGAATTTTAGCAAATATACTTGTTTTACTAATGGTTGGACTAGCGACGGTTCCATGGAACCTAAAATAGAATTATACCTAAATACTACTTCCTCACCAACCCTTATGTACAGGAAAAATGCTTCGCCAGAAGCTATGTCTTCTATGCCAAACTGGCTAGCTGATCGAAGCGGCGGTTACCTTTCTGAGTACTATACTAATAACTTCACTGCGATGGTTGCAAATAATGAAGCATTTATGGTCTGTGTAGTTAATATTACAAGCGCCTCTTATGGTACTTATGGACCTGTAATGTGGTTTGCACAAAGAAATTATGCTAGAGATGGAGATGTAAACAATAACAATGATTCTAGATTTAAACAGATGTATAATCTTTCTTCTCCTATTTCTAATGTAGGACAAACTGGTCAATCTCATTACGCGTTCAAAAACCCGCCATTTAATCATTTTAACAGTGTCGGCAACGTTCCGTTTAGTCAAATACACACATACCCTGCTATAGCAGGAGGTGGTGAGGATGGCGCCAGATTTATAATTTGGGTTTCGTCGGGGTCTGGCCAATTACAATTCTTTTCTTTAAATCAAGGCGGAACAACAGGATAATAAACATTAAAGGAACAATAAAATGCCACTAAAAATATCAGATGGAATGGGTGCGTGGATTGACGATTTTCAGAAATCAGATGCTCCACAATTCAAAGGTAAGAATAAAGAAGAGCGTCGTGAAATGGCGATCGCTGCTTATCTTTCTGCGAAACGCGGAGATAAAAAAGAGTCAGTCGAAGAAGCTCGAGCTCCAAAGATGACATACGCTCTTGTCGGTGCTAAAGATATGAAAATCTACTCAATGGGTAGTGATGAGCGAGACTTGAAGTTAGACAGACGTTCTTTAGAAAAGCGATTTAAACAGCCTCTTAAGCTTGCTCGCCTCAAGACTGCGCAAAGCATTGGTGACAAAGTTGATAAATCTCAAATCAAAGAGAATATCGAAGAAGCTACAAGCCGTGCTGATCTTGCTCGTGCAATGGCTGCATTCCAAAAGCGTGGTGGTAAAGTTAAGAAAGTTGCTCCGGGCAAAGCTGCTGGTTATCACGGTAAAGATGATCCCGGTAAAGATGTGCACGGCATAATGGGACGGCCTGACACCAAAAAGATTGGTACTCGTAAGAAAGTACGATCTATGGGTGAAGAAATTGACGAGATGACTCAACAGAGTAAAACTCACCCTAATCTTAAGATTGCTGTAGGTAAATCTGCACAATCTATAAAAAGTACTAAAGCTCGGATAGATAAGAGAAAAATGAACAGACAAGGCACCCCCTTAGCAGCTAATACAGTTCTTGGTGAATTGTCTCCAGAAACAGTAAAAGGATATAAGAAAGCCGCTGGGAAAAGTAATTACAGCGCTGCTCAACAATATGCTCGTGTTGCTGCATCACCTACCTCTAGAAAATATAAGAATAAGGAGATGGATCGTCTTGATAACATCGGTAGAAAGCGTAAAGCTGGTTTAGCAATGGCTGATAGGAAATCTGTCGGTGAATCCGTTAACGAATCTGTTGGAGATCAT
>Ga0208899_1002801_pt1 | contig 11471 bp, 7 predicted proteins | sample VirMetDEL_Nov_24_FD_184518 | JGI IMG/M metagenome (GOLD analysis project Ga0208899, IMG submission 184518) | Aqueous microbial communities from the Delaware River and Bay under freshwater to marine salinity gradient to study organic matter... | ecosystem: Environmental > Aquatic > Marine >...
AATGCTAGGGTGCCTATACAGGAACTTAATTCTAACAGTGGACAGTCCAAGATGGCTGCACTTATTGGAAACTATAATCACTACATGAATATGATCAGGGATGTGACGGGTATAAATGAGGTAAGAGACGGATCTAGCCCTAACCCAGATGCATTGGTTGGCGTTCAAAAGATGGCAGCATTAAGCTCTAACACAGCTACAAGACATATACTTAACTCAGGACTTAACGTAACAAAACGTATGGCTGAGTGTGTCTCTTTGAGACTTGCAGATATATTGGAGTATGCAGACTTTAGAGAGGAGTTCGCTATGCAGATAGGTAAGTACAACGTCGCAATACTTGACGACGTAAAAGACTTGTACCTGCATGACTTTGGTATATTTATAGATCTTTCTCCTGACGAGGAAGAGAAGCAGGCTCTTGAGGCAAACATATCTATAGCCCTGCAGCAGCAGACTATAGACCTTGAGGATGCTATAGATATAAGAAACATAAACAACATCAAGCTCGCTAATGAGATGCTTAAGGTTAAGCGTAGAAGAAGGATGGAGGAGCAACAGCAGCAGAAGCAGCAGGAGATGCAGATGCAGCTTCAGTCTAATCTACAGACGCAGCAGTCTGCGGCAGAGCAGAAGTCTCAACTCATACAGCTTGAGGCTCAGGCAAAGGCACAGGTCAAGCAGGCCGAGTCTATGTATGAGATAGAGAAGATGAGGGCTGAAGTTGAGGCCAAGAGAGAGTTGATGGATCTAGAGTTCCAGTACAACATGAAACTTAAAGGTGTAGAGGTTGCGGGACTTATGGAGAGAGAGGGAGAGAAGGAGAAGGCTAAGGATGACCGAATCGACAAGCAGGCGAGTCGTCAGTCGGCACTTATTACGCAGAGAAAGAATAACCTGCCTACGCAAAACTTTGAAAGCACTGAGGATTCCCTTGATGGATTTGACCTTGAGTCATTTGGTCCTAAATAGGGTATGAATATAATTAGTAACTTTGTAAAAAATATAATTAAATGGAAATTAAAGTAAAAGCAGTTGACTTTGAAGAGAAGTCGACACAGGAAATTGAGAAAGAGTTGTTAGACAAAGCAGAAAATGAAAACTCTGGAGAAAACGAAGCTAACGTGGTCAGAGTGGAAGAAAGCACTGAGGGTGCCTCCACCACACAAGAGCAAAAAGATATACAGCCGCAAGGCGAAGCACAATTACCGTCAATAAAAGACGAAGACGTTCTTTCATATATTGGTAAAAGGTACGACAGGGAGATAAACTCCTTGGACGAGTTGTTCGACCAGCGTAACGCTAACGAAGAGCTTCCTGAGGATGTTTCGGCATTCCTGAAGTACAAAAAGGAGACAGGCCGTGGCATTAACGACTTCATCAAGATAAATAAGAACTATGATGATGTTGGCGACGACCAGCTACTACGTGACTACTACCTCGACCAAAACAAGGATCTAGATTTAGATGATGTTAAGTTTGAGATAGAGGACAAGTTCCACTATGACGAAGATCTCGATGAAGAGAGAGAGATCAGACTAAAAAAGGTAGCAAAAAAGAAAGAGCTTGCTAAGGCAAAGAATTACTTCAATGAAATGAAGGAGCAGTATAGGGTACCACTTGAGTCAAGGGATACCTTTGCTTCCGATAAAGATCTGGAGGAATTTAATGCCTACAAGAAACATAAAGATGCAGCGACTGCAAACGAACAGGAGCTTGCTAAGAGGGCTAAAAACTTTTCAAGTAAGACAGGAGAGTTATTTTCTGAGAATTTCGAAGGTTTCGGATTCAATGTATCGGATAATAACAAGATTGTCTACAAGCCAGCTGACAGCAAGACCTTACTTAACGAACAGTCTGACCTTAATAACTTTGTTAATAAGTTTACAGGTGAAGACGGTGCGATTAAGGATTATGAGGGATTCCATCGTTCTATAGCTGTGGCTTCAAACCCTGAAAAGTTTGCCAAGTACTTCTACGAGAAGGGTATGGCAGATGCGGTAGGTGATGTGGCTAAGGAGTCTAAAAATATTGACATGACTCGTCAGTCCACAAAGGTTGTCAAGAAGGATGGGTTTCAGGTCAGAAGCATAGACGCAGATCGAAGCAATAGATTAATTATTAAAAAAAGTAAAAACTAAAAACTAAAAAAAATGGCTGGATCATTAGCATCGAGTCCAGGTGTAGCAATTACACCTAGCTCGGTAAAGGCAACATTGCCTACGAATTATATCACCAATTTCGACTTCTTAACACAGTATCTTCCAGATACTTACGAAGCTGAATTTGAGCGATATGGAAACAGATCAATCTCATCATTCTTGAGAATGGTCGGTGCGGAACTTCCTACAAACTCTGACTTAATTAAATGGGCAGAGCAGGGACGTTTACACACAAAATATACTGGATTAGCAAACAGTGCTTTCGCTCATACTGCAGGTTCTGCGACACAGAGATTTACTCTTGCGTCTGGTGCATGTGTATTTAGAGTTAATCAGACGGTTTTATTGTCTGACGAAAGTTCTTCTGTATCTAAGAAGGCTTTAATTACTGCAGTTGATTCTGCTGGAGCTCACTTTGATGTAGCTTACTACTCTTTAGAGACTTCTAATCCTTTTGGATCTAACACTGTTACTTCATTCGTTTACGGATCAGAGTTTCAAAAAGGATCTTCAGGGATGTCTGGATCTTTAGAGGCTGAGGATGATATCTTCGAGTGTAAGCCAATCATCATCAAGGATAACTACGAGGTATCAGGATCTGATATGGCTCAAGTTGGATGGGTTGAGGTTACAACTGAGAACGGTGCGACTGGATACCTTTGGTACCTGAAGTCAGAGCACGAGACTCGTCTACGATTTGAGGACTACTTAGAGATGTCTATGGTTGAAGGTGTTCCTGCTGCGACAGGTTCAGCTGCTGAGAGTAATTTATCTGACAACAGTTCTGCTGGTACAGTTAACGCTGGTACTCAGGGTATGTTTGACACTATCGAGGATAGAGGTAACGTATGGTCAGGTGGTAATCCATCTGCATTGGCAGACTTTGATACAATCATTCAACGTCTTGACAAGCAGGGAGCTATCGCTGAGAACGTATTGTTCTTAAACCGTCAGTTCTCTTTCGATATCGATGACATGTTGGCTGCTCAAAACTCTTACGGAGCTGGTGGTACATCTTACGGATTGTTTGACAACTCTGAAGAGATGGCACTTAACCTTGGATTCTCTGGATTCAAGAGAGGTTATGAGTTCTATAAGACTGACTGGAAATACTTAAACGATGCTACGCTTCGTGGAGGTCTAGTTGGTGGAGCTATCAACGGTGTACTTGTACCTGCTGGTACAACTACAGTTTACGATCAAGTTCTTGGTAAGAACGCTAAACGTCCATTCTTACATGTACGTTACAGAGCTTCTGAGGCTGAGGATCGTCGATACAAAACTTGGATGACAGGTTCTGCAGGTGGTGCGATGACTAACGACATCGACAAAATGCAGGTTAACTTCTTGTCAGAAAGAGCACTTTGTGTTATGGGAGCTAATAACTTCGTATTATTCAAAGGATAATATAGACTATTTATATACCAGGGGCTTCGGCCCCTGGTTTTTATTGTAAAATTTTAATTAAATAAAAATGAAAAAAAGAAAATCAATACTAGAACCTAAGGATAGAATCTATCTATTAAAGGGAGAGAAGCAGCCACTGGCGTATTTTATAGCTTCCAAAGACACACCAAGAAAAAGATTACTGTACTACGACGAGGAAAATAATATGAGTAGACCTCTTCGTTATGCAAGAAACTCAAACTCACCATTTGTCGATGAGCAGGATAAGAATGTTATTCTTGAGCCTGTTGTATTTGAGGATGGAATGCTAAGGGTTTCAAAAAAAAATCCCGTACTTCAGGAGTTTTTACACTACCATCCAGAGAACGGAGTAGAGTTCTACGAGTTTGACAACGAGAAGGATGCTCAGGAGGATGTAGAGTTTTTATATAATGAGCTTGATGCCCAGCTTATGGCTAGAGATATGGAGTTCGTTATGATGGAGGCTGTAGCTAACGTACTGCTTGGAGGTAAGGTTTCTAAGATGACAAGTGCCGAGATTAAGAGAGATATCATGCTCTATGCAAAAAGATATCCACAGGACTTTATGGAGACGGTTAATGATCCTTCTTTGAGGGTGAATAATATAGCTTCAAAGGCTCTATCTGACGGATATCTGTCATTTAGAAATAATAAGAAGGATATATACTTTAACTTGAAGGAGAACAAGAAGAAGCTTATGACTGTGCCTTTCGGAGAGGATCCAGTATATGTGCTGGCTTCGTATCTACAGTCAAATGACGGTCTTGAGTTGTTCAAGTTCTTGGACGACAAGATATCTGAGAATTAGTATATTTGTGGTATTATTAACCCATTAAATTTTTTAACAATGGAAAAATTTTTAAATATTACAGGAACGGCAACAACAGCTTTTGCAGGAGAGCAATTAGTGTCTTGCAATGGAATTAAAACAATCATGTCTGCTAGTGCCACAGCAACAGCTACTCTTATTGAGTACGCTGATGGTACTACAACTACTGTTAATACAGCGGCTCAAGTTGGTTTTGATGTAGTAAAAGAGTTGAATAAGCATGTTAAAGCTGCTTTACAGACTTCTTGGACTAATCCCGTTTACGATTGTACGTTACCTAAAGCAGTTTCTGCTACAGGTATAGTTAATGCTTAACATTAAAAGTTAACGCACGAGACTGAGGGCACTTTTTAACTAAAGTGCCTTTTTTTATTTATCTTTGTTAAAACGACATAGATGATTAACGAAGTAAGGAATACCGTACTATCTATAATAAGCAAAGACAACAGGGGATACATAACTCCATTTGAGTTCAACCTATTTGCAAAGCAGGCACAGCTTGAGATATTTGAGCAGTACATATACTCCTATAGCAATGCTATAGTTAAGGAGAATGCAAGGCTTCATGGAGAGGGATATGCAGACATACCTAAAAAGATTTCAGATGTATTGGATACATTCTTTATAAATGCAAACCTTACATATACAGGATCTGAGTTTACACCTCCAACAGACTACTACTTTGTAGATAAGTTGGTATATAACAACTCTGTTGAGATAGAGGAGGTAAGCCACAGGAAGATACTAAATCTTATAAGCTCAAACTTGACTGCACCTACGGTTGCATATCCAGTTTACACTCTTGATAATGTTGGGTTCAGTGTATATCCCACCAGTATAATATCAAACGTACAGATAAACTATGTCAGGTATCCATTAGATCCAAAATGGACATATATAGCTACAAGTGCTTCAGATTCAGATCCTTTGTTTTACCCATCGGCATCTGACTATCAGGACTTTGAGTTGCCCAAGAGTGACTTTTCAAACTTAGTTATAAAGATATTACAATACTCTGGGGTTTCTATAAGAGAGGCTGACATTATACAGGCAGCCAAGTCTGAGGAACTTCAAGACGCACAACAAAAACAATAGACAATGGGATACATTACTAACTATCAGTACTATACAAATGGTGGAGTTATACCTGAAGACAGCAACTGGGGGTCATATCAGTATGTACCAATGTCTGACATAGTTAACAACTTCATGCTTATGTATGTAGGTAACGACAAGCTTGTAAACAATGTAGACAGGTATACCGTTATATTTCACGCAAAGAGAGCTATACAGGAGCTTAACTATGACGCACTAAGGAATATAAAGGTTATAGAGCAGGAGATGGGTGACGAGCTGAAGATGGTCATGCCTCCAGACTATATAAACTACGTAAGGATATCAGTACTTAGCGGAAACGTATTACTGCCTCTAACAGAGAATAGGAGACCAATGTCTGCAACTGGATACCTTCAGGACAACAACCTAGACATCATATTCGATGCGGATGGAGAGATAGTGACTGGAGATTCCAAGGTTGACATACTTAGGCAGCAGAAGACTCTATATACTGGAGGTGGTGCATACAACGGGTGCTACGGATGGAACTTTAACGGTGACTGGTACTTTGGTTATGCGATGGGCGGACGCTACGGCTTAGATCCTGAGGATGCAAATACAAACCCTAAGTTTAGCATAAATAAGGCGGCAGGTGTTATAGACTTCTCTTCTGGCATAGAAAACAAATCCATAGTACTTGAATACATATCTGACGGAATGGAGAACGGTGACGACTCCAAGATAAGCGTCAACAAGCTTGCCGAGGAATATATATATAGCTACCTAAAGTGGGCATTACTGAACAACAAGTATGGCGTACAGGAGTACATAATAAACAGGGTCAGAAAGGAAAAGATAGCCACCCTAAGGAATGCAAAGATTAGACTAAGTAATCTACACCCTTCAAGACTTTTAATGAGCTTGAGAGGTAGAGCTAAATGGATTAAATAAGTATGGAACTAAAGAAGACTTTCCTTGCGGGTAAGATGAATAAGGACCTTGACGAGAGACTTCTCTCTGGCGGTCAGTATGAGGATGCCTTGAATATTACTATAGACACATCTGAGGGTTCCAATATAGGATCCATAACAAACTCACTTGGCAACACTGTGGTTGGTAACATAACCACAATACTAAGCACGTACTCTATAGGATCTACAAATGCAAGAGCTGTGGGTGCAGTAGCTTACGAGCCTCTGAACCTTATATACTGGTTTGTTTCTGCAGACGAGTATGACGCAATATTTGAGTACAGTGAGATCACTGGCACTATGGAGGAGGTACTTATATGTACAAAGGCAAGTGCAAGCACACCTAGCAAGCTAAATCTAAGCAAGGAGCACCTTATAACAGGGGTAAATTACCTGCCTAGCCACAAGGATAGCGGTGCACTTTTGCTTTGGACGGATAACTATAACCCGCCTAGAAAGATAAACATAAAGAGAGCCAAGAGCTATTCTGTTGATGACAGCCGTATAGACATAGATATAGACGTAATACTTAGACCGCCATTGAAGGCACCAGTCATATATCCAGTGAAGACCGATGAGGTTCTTTCTAACAATATGGAGGAGAGATTCTTGTACTTTGCATACAGGTACAAGTATGTAGATAACGAGTACAGCTCGATGTCTCCATTTTCAGCCGTCGCATTCCAGCCTTCAGAATACTCTATAGACTTCTTGGCTGGGATAAACAAGGCGATGATCAACGAGTACAACCAGTGTAGGATAGTCTTTGAGACTGGCAATGAGTTTGTTAAAGAGATTCAACTGCTTGCGTTTGACACAAGAAGCCTAAATGTAAAGATAATCAAGTCTGTAGACAAGGACAGTGACAATAACAATCTTATACAGTCCAATAGCGTGTCTGACTATGTCTTTGACAATAACAAGATATATGCACCTCTAACGTCTGATCAGGTTACCAGACTGTTTGACAATGTGCCTCTTCTTGCTAAGTCACAGGAGCTTATAGGTAACAGGCTTGTATATGGAAACTACACTCAGTTTAGAGATATCATTGACACTGACGGTGTAAATATAGATATGGACTTCAGTGTGGACTATGTATCTACATCCACGACAGAGAACACTCCGATACAGACATTCAGGACAGACAGGGATTACGAGGTTGGCGTCATATATGGCGATGACTATGGAAGGATGACAACGGCCCTTATAAGCGACAGGAACTCTATATATATACCTCCAGCAGTTTCAAACAAGGGTAACAGTATAAAGGTAAATATAAAGAACAACCCTCCAGTTTGGGCTACAAACTACAGGCTTGTGGTTAAGCAGGCTAAGAAGGAGTACTACAACATATTCCCTATATGGTTTTATACAGACGGTGCATACAGGTACTTTAGAATAAATGAGTCAGACAGGGATAAGTTTGCGGTAGGTGACTATGTGATATTCAAGGCAGATGGCACGGGTCCTACATTTACAAACACCCAGTACAAGATACTTGAGTTTGAGTCTAAGCCATTTAATTTTTTAGATAACGAGGAATCGACTGGTTTATATTTTAAGATAAAGGTTGAAGACACGGCTGACTTTAATGAAAACTCATTAGATAACTATGGATGGTTAGGTTCAGGTGGTAATTCAATAGATTTTAACTTATTTGGAGGTAATGAATTTATTGAGCATCCAGTTAGAGGAAGCTTTAGTATTAGAGGAGATAAAACTATATTCTACGGAGATGGGGATCAAAACTCATTAACAACAAATCTTTTACCCTTAAATGCTGATGAAAATTCAGATACTAATGCAGCTTTATATCTAAATCATGATAAAAGATATACGATAGAGATACAGGATATAGATCCTGTGGTTTATAGATATACAGATTCATTGGATTTATCCTACTGGCTAGAATCAAATATACCTATCTCAACAGAAAGCGTAGTTACATGGCAAAGTTATGATGAAGGAGCTATAGAGTTGTTTAAAATATCTTTTAATCCGAATGCTGTTTACTATAAGAAAGATAAATGGAAGATTAATATTAGATCAAATGAGACATTTTTTCCTTTCTCATACCCTTATTTTACTAATAATGCTAAACCAAACCCAACAAATTACAACGTATTACCAGAACAAAATGTAAATGCATCTTATGTTGTTGATCAACAAAGTAATTGGTTTGATGATAATGTAGGAGGAGCTGTATATGGAGGCTTTGCAGTGTGTAATGGTGGTACTCAACTGAAGGATTCAGATGGAAATGAGATAGATAGACCTATAAGAAATGGTGACATTATAACCATAAAAATAAAACAGGACAGTAGAAACCCTAATGTAAACACAGAGCTTCAAGAATTTTTCTCTCCTGGTAATTATGAGAATATAGAGGAGTGGTTTGTGGAGTCTGGAGCATATAAACAATATGTACAAAATAAGCATGATGGTGTAGATGTTAGTGCTGCAGGTATCTGTTTTAGAAGGGCATATTACTTTACAAATCCAAGTACAGATGAAAAATATTTAGTTCCATTTATTAGTGGAGATAGTTATTCTAAACAAAGAAATTATCCAGTTAGGATGTTTATACCTGGATATCCTGCAAATATGAGTCAGGGTGTTACATCTAATGAAGATACTCAAGCACCTAATGTTATAGAGGTAGAGTTTAAACATAAGCAGGCTGGTGCTATAGTCTGTGAGACGAAGCCTATAGATGAGGATATAGAGATATACCACGAGATTACAGATTCATATGATGTGACTAACAATCTACACAAGGTTGGATGGGACTATGCAGACTTTACAGACGCTAGTTCTGTTTTTCCTACAGTGCCAGAAGGTTTAGGATACACTGTTTTAGGGCCATTACTACCAACGGACCCTCAATCTACAGACAGGCCTCACGCCTTCTCTGTAGGTCAAAGTATATATGCATCTGGGACATCTAGCGTACCTCAGGGATACTACACAGTCTTAGCTGTACCAAACCAGTACTCTATAATTATAGACCTTGCATGGCCAGGAAATGCACCATCAGAGCCAGCTACAGTGTTCAAGGAAGACTGGGAGCAGGATCAGGCTGTAAATAATAATGGTGCTATCGTAGAGATAAATGACACCACCAGTAAAAACTCTCAATACAACTCATTCTCATTCGGTAACGGTGTCGAGTCGTACAGGATAAAGGACGACTTTAATGATCCTGAGATGAAGTACAGTCCAAGGGTGACAAGCATCATTGAGGACTACGAGAACGAAAGAAAGGAGGCTTCGCTTACGTATAGCGGAGTATTTAGAGGTGACACATCAATAAATAGACTTAATGAGTTTAACTTGTCTCTGGCAAACTTTAAGGATCTTGATAGGGATTTTGGACCTATAGAGAAACTTTACTCTAGAGACAGGGATATATTTGTATTCCATCAGGACAAGATAAACAAGGTCCTTTATGGAAAGAATGTTCTTTATGACGCAGTTGGAGGAGGTACGGTTGCCTCAATACCAGAGGTGTTAGGTAGTGAGATACCGTTCCCAGTAGACTATGGGATAAGCAACAACCCAGAAAGTTTTGCCACAAATGCGGGGGACATATACTTCACGGACGCAAGAAGGGGTGCCGTTGTAGGGATGGAGAAAGGCAACGTCTCTGAGATATCATCTCTTGGAATGACAGACTATTTCAGGGATGAGTTTAAGGATAACCCGAACAAGCAAAAGATCGGATCCTATGATCCATACTCAAACAGGTACACACTTGCTTCAGAGAACACCAGATCTGTAAATCCATGCACGCTTAGTATAAGACCATCATCAAGGGGCGTGACAAGCGAGTCAAGCGGACTGTCGTTCTTTATGTTTAACATATCTACACAGCAGGAGTGGGCCATAACATTGGTCGACACTGGATTCGGAACAGACTGGGTTAGTCCAGTCACCACGTCAGGTATTGGTGCGGCTAATATTTACGCAAATATTGCAAATAATACCACAGGTTCCACAAGAACTATTAACTTTGTTGTGACATACTGCACATCGGTTACGCAGATATTCACACTAACCCAGGCTGCAAGCAAGCCAGTTATAGTTAGACCTATAGTGATTAATAAACCAGAGAAAAAGTAATGAAGTTAAAGCAGTCATACGAGTATACAGGAAGCGGACAGTTTACATATGACAATGTACTACTAAGCTCTAACGGCATAGCCCTATTTGATCAGATCACTGGTCTAGGGGGCATAGGATACGTTCCTTATAATGGATCCACGGTGACACTCAAGGCTGGAGATCCATCTTCTGAGTATTTAGACTTCGAGCCAGGGCTAAATAATAGCATATATTACTTGGTCTCGGATCAGGAGTATACGGAGAAGGACAGTGCCACGATCAAGTCTTTAGGTACAGAGATATCTGTGTACTTCAATGGTACAGACTTTGAAGGCCAGTTTGTTTTTAACAACCCAAACAATTACGAGAACCTTTACCTCATGTGGGACTATGAGGATGATATAGGTACAGGTACGGCTTCATACAACGGCATATCTAAAGAAAGATCTATCGCCCTAAATTTAGGAAGCGATATAGGCATAGCAGGAATATCTCACCAGGTTATAGATGAGCCCACAAGGTTTCAGATAGAGTGGGGCGGATCTGTAATAGCGGACACTGGGTATATTGGTTTAAATTCTACGGCCAACTACAACGCACTTATAGCGGCAGGTGTCAGTGATTCAGATATAAACCTACAGAAACCTCTTGACGGACTTGTCAATAACGGAACAGGTCAGTTACTGTTTGACAAGTTTTCATCTACAGACGACGCAAGGGTTATAGTAGATTCGCCATTGGCTTCAAGTATATGGATAGTCAATAGGGTGAGTCCAAGTCTAAAGTCTTTCTATATAGACAGGACGGACGGAACTGAGGCTGATGTATGTACTCAGTGTCCAGACACGGTCTACTATCACAATGGATCAGGAGTATTACCCACACTAAACGATAGGATATATACATCTTCTGATGGGT
>Ga0208899_1002807_pt1 | contig 11460 bp, 10 predicted proteins | sample VirMetDEL_Nov_24_FD_184518 | JGI IMG/M metagenome (GOLD analysis project Ga0208899, IMG submission 184518) | Aqueous microbial communities from the Delaware River and Bay under freshwater to marine salinity gradient to study organic matter... | ecosystem: Environmental > Aquatic > Marine >...
TTGCATTAGATAAATTAAAAGAATTAGGTTTATCAGATGTAGAAGTAAATAATGCATTTATGACTGATGACTTTTTTAAAACAGGCTTAGCTTTTACTGACCCAGGTATGCGTACAGAATTTGATAAGTTTCTTAGAGAAAATGCAGGAATGTCAATATTTGAAGCTGAAGATATTTTAAATGAAGTTCCTGACACTATACCTGATAATATGATTATAGAAAATATAACAGATACACCTACAAATGTAGTAGATGATGTTATTGAAATAGCAATACCTGGTTCATTAATAGATATATCTTCTGATCCAGGTGCAAAGTTATTAGAAATTTCACAAATGTTAAATGAAGATTATCCAAATATTGATATGATAGAAATTGCAAATAATTTAGAAACAAGAATTGTAAAAAAAGGAAAAGGTTATCAACAAATTTACACGATAAGTACAAAACAAGAAAAGGAATTATTGGACTATTTTATAGGTGATCTAATAGGTTTTGCAGAAGAATACTATAATGATCCATTAATACCATCAGAAAAAGCAAGAGCTAAAAGAGCTTTTGAAGCAGGATATAAATTACAAGAAGAATTAAAAAATTTTAATCCTACAGACACACCTACAAATGTAGTAGATAATATAGCAAAACAAGTAGATGTCCAAGATGTACGTATTTATTTTAACGAAGCATACAATAAATTTAATGAAGAATATATGCCATGGAATTATTTTGAAAACTTTTTAATTAACGAAAAAGAATTATCAGAAGATGTTGCTAAAGGTATTATTGATGACATTAAAGTAGGATTAACAAAACCAGAGTTTACTAATTTTCCTCAAAGTACATTTGATCCAAACTTATTTCCTAAAGCAGGTACAAATTTTGATAGTGCTGTTAGCAGAAATATGTTTAACTCAACACAAGTACAAAGAGAGTTGTCAGCGAAATACATATTAGAAGATGTAGAAGATTATTTAAATTTATCTAATGAACAGTCAACAAAATTAGCTAATACATTTTATGAAGGTATAAATCCTAGAACAACAGGAACAATAGAGTTTTACGTACAACAACAAAGTCGTAATAGGATACTTGCAGGTGATATAAAATCTGGATTAGACATGACACATCAGATACCTGGTTTTTATACAGAACCTATAGGAAATAGAAGTTTATCTGCAATACGTGGTGTAGGTTCTAATGCACCTATTAATAATTATTATAAAGTACAAGTAAATACAGATAATTTATTAGTGGATATAGCACCTGCACGATTTGCAGGAACACAAGGACCATTAGTAAGTGAAGGTGATAACGTACTAGGCAGACAAATTAATAAAATTAATTGGGATACATTTACTAAAGAGACTGGTATTACTTATGAAATGTTAGGACCAAGAGCAAAGATTATAGATGGTCAAAAGTATTATACAGGAAGCGTACAAGATTTTAGTAGAAGTTTAAACACATTCCAACCTAATAGAAATATTACAGGTGCAACATCTACTTTATCAAAAGGAAATGTTTGGGAAGCATTAAGAAAATCTGGAATAGAGGGTTTTGTATCTGGTCCTGTAAACGTACAATATGAAATAGTATTTCTTGATCCTAATGATAACTTAGGTATAGGTAAACGCATGAACATACAAGATACTACAGTACAAGAGTTTCAATCAAATAAGGCAGCGGTAAGCCAGTTAGATGAATTAGTAATAGAACAAAAACCTATTACTAATCTTAATACTTACAATCAAGAAGATTTAAATAAACTAGGCGGTGGCAATCAATTAATAGATGAGAGTAAAGTAACCCAGCTAGATGAAACAACTAATGCTTTTAAAACACAATCTAATGATATAGTACAAAAACTACCTATTGAAAAAGAAGTAAAAGATAAAATAGCTAAAAATATATCAAGGTTGAAAGTTAGATGGTCTACATGGTCAGGACCTTTAGAGTTATTAGACATCTATGAAACAGGTGTTATGTTGTTTTATGGTGTAGTTGCAGCAGCACCAGAATTAAAATCATACGCTAATACTTTAATGAAAGATATGTATAACACTATGATTGAGTTTTCTGGTATGGAAAACTATGGATTAAAAAAACTATCAGGCAGTGATTATGAACCAAACTGGTCATACATTGGTGAACAAGTAGATAAAGCAGAAAAGATTTTGCCTTCTGAAATGTTTATTGAAGCTATAAAAGAAGGTTATGAAAAAGCTAAAGAAGAAAACTTAATGATGACTGGTTTTGGTTATGTACCGACAAATTTAGATACTAGAAAGAAATTAGAAACAACATTAACTGATCCCAAAACACCAGAAAAAGAGGACACAGGACCAAGTACGTATGATAAAATAAAAGATACCATAGGAGAGTGGTGGAAGAAACCGATAGTTGTATATGACCGTTAGAGATAAATCACAGAATAAATTAATAAATACTATATCAGCAGATTTTGAGATATGGGAAGAAATTACAGAATTTGGTAGTAAGTTCTATCTTGTTGCACAGTTGCCAGAGTTTCAAGGAACAGCAGGTGCATTTACATGGCGTTATGAAATAAAAGATTGGAACGCTATAAAAGAAAAGAATGTAGCAGGAAATAACTTAGTAGCAAATGTTGTAGTAGATAGTGAATTTAATATTATAGAAGGTACATCAAACATTACTGGTCAAGACTACAAAAATAGTTTTTATTTTGGTGGATCAAATCAATTACTTGTATCTACATTAGAAGCAGGTGCAGAACCTTACGACCATTTAGTAGAAGCATTAGAAAAAGAAGCACAGTATTCTCCGTGGATATTATCAGAAGATGAAAACGGTAGATTAGATTTCCTAGCATTAGCTATTGAAAATGCACTAGAAGGTAAAGCAGTAAGAACAGCAGATTTAAACAGAGTATCTTGGTATAAGAATACACCACCTGCGGAGAGAGCAGCAGCAGAATTATTTGCAAGTGATCCGTCAGCATATACAGAGAAATCTATAAAAACACAGCAATCTATTGTTGATGGCATGATAGCTAGAGGTGTTCAAACAATAAACAATAATGTTGTGGCAGGATTAACAAACTTGTATATGGGTGGAAAAATTGCAGACGATACAGAATTGAACAGAGTGTTAGATAAAATGGTAAATGATCGTATTAGATACACACTTGATCCAGAAGTACAAGCAGTACTTACAGGACAAAGTTTTGATACAATACTTGCTACAAGAGATTTAGGAGTAGGTATAGATAATATATTAGGTCCTGGTGCTAGTGAAAATTACGACCTTGACGCTATTTATAAAGAAGCACAAGCTAATCCTACATGGTATAACGAAGTCTTTGTACCACAGATACAAGACGCATTTCAGGTAAAGTATTCACAATTTAAAGGTACTAATGTTAAATCTTATGAAAGTGCTGCTGGAGTATTTAGAGGAGAATGGGAAGATATTGTAGGACAAAAAGCAGATGAGACTACAAACGCTTGGCAGAGATTTTTTGCAACCAATGATACAGAAGAAAGAAAAGATATTGCATTTGCAGAAGCAGCTAGACTTGGTACACAGACTTATAGGGATACTTTAAAGACAAAAATGGAAAGAAGATTTGGTAAAGCAGGACAACGTGCAACTGGAGGAGGTAGTTTTCAATGAGCATATTAGCTAGACTTGCAAAGTTACAAAATATAAATTTCGACTTTGCACCAGATCAAACAATAGAAGAAGTTGTTGAAGCTAGTGCAGGTGCAGCAGAAGGTGCAGGAATAATACCACAACCACCAGGCGGAAATGAAACACCAGTCGAAGATGAAACACCAGTCGAAGATGAAACACCAGTCGAAGATGAACAAGAAGTTTTTGTTAGTAATCAAGTAACTATATATAAAAACGGTGCAGTATCTACAGCGCAAGGAAATAGACGTGCAGGTGAAACACAATCAGAATTAGAACGTATGCTTGCAGATGGTTGGAGTACTACAAAACCATTTGAAGGTCCACAGCCACCACAAATTCCAGGAACAACAACTGTACCTGGTGAACCAGTAGAGGAATTTGACGCTAAAGCATTTGCACAAACAAACTATCCATGGTTAGGTGATGATTTAATCGATACATTTTTACAAGAGTTTAATACTAATGGTGGTGATGAAGATGAAGCATTAAGAGTATTAAGAACTACACAAGCATATAGAGATAAATTTCCTGGTATATTTAGAGATGACAATACAACACTACGTATAGAAGGTGATACACCAGAGTTAGATTACATTAAGATTAAAGAAGATTACTCTAACTTATTATCAGATTACAATCTAAATCCAGAGTACTTTGAAGGACAAATAGAAACATTATTTAGAAATGATGTAGCGCCTAGAGTATTTGAAGAAAGATTAAACACTGCATACAATTCATTGTTTGGACAGTTTGACGCAGTAAAACAATATTATGTATCTAACTATCCTAGTGTATTTCCTACAACAGAAGATATTACAGATGAAGCTATATTTGCTAGTTTTATATCAGAAGATATATCAGCAGATATTATTAATAGAAGAATACAAGTATCACAAATTGGTGGTGCATTTCAGGAACAAGACTTTGCAATATCAACAGAACAAGCACAAAGACTTATTAGTGCTGGTGTAACTGGTCAAGGTGCGCAACAATTAGCAGCTAGAGCAGAAGTACAATTACCACGTTTACAAAGACTTGCACAAAGGTTTACAGGTAGAGAAGATATATTTGGTTTATCAGAGTTTATTGAAAGTGAAGTATTTGGATCAGGTGTAGCAGAACAAGTAAGACAAAGACTTGAAGCAGAACAACAAACTGTATTTACAAGAGAAGGTGGTGCAGCAGCAACACAAGCTGGTTTAACAGGTCTTGTAGAACAATAATGCCATTCGATAAATTCGATCATAAAAAGAAAGCGTATATTTCTAAACAATTAAAGAAAAGAGAACGCAAACTTAAATATAAAAAAATTTATGTTTTTATAGAAAAAATTAAAAAACTCCTAAAATCTATGCTATAATAATTTTATTGGCGTAGGTAGTTTCCGCCAAGTTAAAAAATAGATCACCACTTCTGGTTAGTCAACCTACGTGCTAACCACGTATTAAATTCGTAGAGGTGTTGTATGCGTCAGTTGCAGCGCCCATTCAGCATATAATTTTAAATACTGTAACCACACCCATTATGTACCCCACCTTAATGGCGTATTGTGATAAGTGGGAGATATAGGAGAATATCAATGACAGAAGAAAACATAGAACAAAGTAGTGAAGGTATTAAGAACCTTAGAGAAAAAATTAAGGCACTTGAAACTGAAAACAAAGAGTTAAAAGGTGTTGTAAAAACATCACTCTTTAAAGATGTAGGACTTGATCCAAACTCTGGTACTGGAAAAATGGCATTTGATCTTTATGATGGAAAGCCTGATACAGCAGAACTAGGTAACTGGTTAAAAGAAACCTACAACATTGACACTACAGTTCAAACAAACAATGATTTAGCAGCACAGAAAATAGCTGAAAGTGACGCTAAGTTAACTAACTTACAGCAACAATCAGTAGCTACACAACCTACTGGTACAGAAGATGTGTATAACAAAATCATGTCTGAAGGTTCTGTCCAAGATAGAATTAGAGCAAAAGTAGCTTTACAACAACAGCAAGAAAATAAAAACTAACAGAGAGAAATCTCGGAGAGGATAACAACTAATGGCAGCAATATCAGGTGCTAACCCAATAGTAGCTAGTGACGTTAATAACTTTACTGGTGAGTTGTTTAAAATTACTCCGCATAGAACTCCGTTACTTGCTGCTGCTGGAGGTTTGAATGGTGGAATTGTAACTAACACAACTTTTTTCCAATTCCAAAAACAAGACAATGCTACCGTTTCATCTGTAACACCAGATGATGAGGGTGGTCAACCAAACTACTCTGGAAGAAGCAGAGCCGCACAACAAGGCGTGCTTCAAATCTTCCACGAAGCAGTACAAATCTCCTTCACAGCACAAGCAGCTAGTGGAGAAATCGTGCCGTTTAATTTAAGTGGCAACTATAAAAATTCAGATCCAGCTTTATCGCTAGAAGGATCTAACCCAATAACAGATGAGCTTGCTTATCAAATGGAATTGTTACTTGAAACAGTAGCAAAGAAAGTTGAGTGGGCAGCATTTAACGCTTCTTATAATGATGGTACTACAGGTAACCGTCAAATGAGAGGTCTATCAGAACATCAAGCATTATCTGGTGGTACTTCAGTGGATCACGTTAGTGCTGGTGCAGCACAAAAACTTAACTGGGAAATTATTGCAGACGCAATGAAAGCGTTGTATGACGCTGGTGCGCCAATGAGACAACCAGTTCTTTTCGTGTCACCAACAATGTTATTGGATCTCAACAAAGAACTTGTTAACGCAACAGTTGGTTCAGTTAACTACGGTATCTTACCAAGAGACAGAAGTGTCGGTGGTGTCAACATTGATACAATCGTAACTCCTTTTGGTCAAATCGGATTAGCTTTATCTGACTTCCTACCAGCAGGTGGAACAGCAGGAAAACAAGCATTCATTGTTGACTTATCATTCGTTAAACCAGTATTCTTGAACATTCCAGGATACGGTACAATGTTTGTAAGAGACATTGATCAAGACGATTACGCAAGAATTGCTAAAGCAGTTTACATGGAAATGGCGTTTGACTTCGGTCCACAACAATTCCACTGCTTAATCGATAACGTAATCGGTTAATTAATTTAATCATTAGGACCGTTTATTCGTATAAGCGGTCCTTTTGATATGCTAAGATAGGAACATCATGGTTTACGGTAGAACAAAAAGCGAAATAGTAACTATCTCATCAGGTGGTACAGCAAGTACATCAGCAGAAGTAGATAACATGCTTCTTAGCGGTATTGTATTGCCAACAATGACAGGTGCTAACATTACTTTTCAATGGTCTAAAGACAACGTAACATTTGTTGACGTAGTTGAAACAGACGGTTCAGCAACTTCTTATACAGCAACAGACGGAGATGTAGTAAGAGTTGATCCAAGTGGTTGGGCATTTGCTGGACAAGGTTGGATTAAAGTAGTTTCATCTAGTGCTGAAGGTGCTGATAGAGATATAACTTTATTATTTAGAACATCTAGTTAGGAGGCAGCATGGGTATTGTGCTAACCCTTAAAGAAGGTGGATCTTTACTTATAGATACTATAGGTGGATTACCTTTAGATGAAGATATAGATTTATTACCTGACATAACATCAGCATTAGGACTAGGTGTTATGCAAATGGGTGTAGGAAGTTTTGGTATATAATGCCTTCTTTTGGTAATCTCATAGACAGAACTTACAGAGAATATCTACGACCAGTAGAAGAACAAGAACCATTATCACAAGTAGGTAATACAGATACACTTAGTGATGGAGTGTCACAAGGATTAACATCATCAGGCACAACACTTGTATATAAAACAGGTTTATTTACACCAGAAGAAGAAGAATTAATTGGTGCTGGTTCGGTATTAGAAATAGAACAAGAATTAATTATGGTTGAAAGTATTAATACTGTATCCAAAGAAATGACTATTGAAAGAGGAAGATTGGGTTCTACAGCAGCAGAACATTTAAATGATACAGATATAATATTAAAACCAAAATATCCAAGATTGAATTTAGCTAATGCAATAGGAGATCAAATTATAGGTTTGTATCCTGCATTGTACGCAGTAAAAAAAACAACATTGACAACATCTGCAACACAGTTTGTAGAAATGCCAGCAGGTACACAAAGGATATTGCAAGCAAAGATTGACACAAGCACATCATCAACAACAGTATATGAAGATATTGCTTTAGAGTTACTTACAGATTTTACACCTTCATCTACTGAAGCAGCAGTACAATTTCCTTCACAACCTTCTAGTGGTAAGAGTGTATACGTAGTATATGCTTCTAAATTTACTAGACCTAGTGCAGAGACAGATGATTTAAACACCGTATCTGGATTAGAAGATTTCCATGAGCAAATAGTAATGGTTGGTGCAGTAGCACAGTTACTATCAGAGTTAGACGTTGACGCAACTACACAAGATTACATTACAGAAAACTTAGAACAAAGAGGAATACCAGTAGGTTCTGGAGAAAGACTTAGAAATGCCTTGCTTAGGTACTATGGTGTATTACTAGATAGAGCAAGGAGAGAACAAAGGTCACGCTTTCCACAAGGCGTTGAATTATATGGAATTAGTTTTACGTAATGCCATTACCAAATACCTCTAACGTATCTACACCGCTTGCTTTTGGTTACCAAGCACAAATATCTGATGGTGTTACAGATATACTACTAAGACTTGCAGTAGCACCAGGTAGAGAGTTATCTATTACAACAGCACCTTTATCTGCGCAACAAGTTAACACAGCACAAGTACCTGAAGAATTTAGAGCAGAGTTTGGTCAATCTTACGCTAGGTCAGATTTGTCTGGTGGTGCAGGATTAGATCAAGCACATCAAAGAAATCAAGGACCTAATGATTACAGAAGGTTTTTTGATAGTAAAGGCGTAGATGTATTTTCTAATGCAGACGATAAAGGAAAAGCATATAGTATTAAACTTTTACACGATACAGAATTAATAACAACTAGAGCAAGTAGTGAAGTGGAACAACACATTATTTCACATGAAGATGTTTTGTATGTAGCACAAGGACATGATATACATTACTCATCAGACAATGGAGATACTTGGACAACAACTGATCCGTATGCAGCAGGACCAGGATATGATGTAACAGGTATGGTTCTTGGTGGGCATATTTTGTATGCGTCATTAAATAATGGAACAAATAGTATTGTTAGAAAATTAGACCTAGATGATATACCTGGTGGTTGGTCTAATTACATGTCATTACATTCATCACATGTGTACACAGGATTATTTTATATTAAAAATTATTTACTTGCTATAGATACAGATGGACATTTGCACGAATTAGATGGCACAAGTTCTCCACCATTAATAAAAGATTTACCTTCAGGTTCCTATTGGGTAAGTTTAGTTGACGGTGGTTCTGTAATATTAGCAGCTTCTGATGACGGATATATTTACTCAATTAAAGATGACACAACATCAGGACTAATACTTGCAGGTCAAACATATATTGAAGGTGAAGAAATTGTAGATATGATTGAAAGTAATGGAATTGTATTTTTTAGTACATCACAATCATCTACTGCAAGTGGAAAGATAGGCAGAGTATATAGAGCAACTATTGCAACAGATGGAGTTTTATACACATTAGATCAACAACAATTAATAAAACAATTTGGAGATGAGAATACTAGTGTAGATAGAAGTCCAACTGCATTTTTTAGCACACGAGATCAATTATATTTTGGAGTTGTTGAAGAAGGCGTAGGTTTAGGAAGTCCAGAAGCACAACTTTATACAATTTATTTACCTACATTTGGCTATGCCAGAGATATTTATTATACAGGAACTCATGGTTTAGTTAAAGGTATTACAAGTGCCAATGATAAATTATATTTTATTGTAGATCAAGTAGGAGTAATTAAAGAAAAATCTACTTATGTAGATAATGGTTATATTGTTTTTCCAGCAGCAGATTTTTACACAGCACAATCAAAACAATGGGTAGGAGGAAGATTATATACTGATGTCGTTCCTTCTGGCGGAAATGTATTAGCAGAATTTGCAAATGAATTAAATAGTTTAAGTGCGCCTTATGTAAGAAATTTTACAACATTGACTAATGCAGAGATACAAGGTACTGGAGAGGAAATACCTATGGTTAATGTTATTGATAGATGGTTAATTCCTAAACTTACATTAGTAGCAAGTGCAGATAATACACAAAGTCCAGAAGTATATTCATATAGTTATCGTGCATTCCCAGAACCAGAAGATGTTATTGTTAGAGTTCCAGTAAACGTATCAGACCGTATAGAACGTCCAGGCAAACGTGCTAAAAATATTCCTGGCATTGGTAGGAAATTATTTGAAGCATTAAAAAAGTTAGAAGGTAAATCTGTAATACTCAATTTATATAAACCAGAGGAAACAGTTAGAGGTATTGTAGAAAATATTACTTTACCTGTGCAAGAAATAACTAAGCTAGGATCTACTATGGTATTCTGCACTATACAGATTAGAGGGCAAAGACAAAACGTAGATACTTCGGAAGTTTCCAGTTTAGGTTCTCTTGGTGTTGGACAAATAGGAGTGTACCGTTTTGGCGTATGATATACTGTTAGGAGAAAATTATGGCAGACACTAGAAAAGCAGCAGAAAGTTTTACAAGGAATGCGTTTGAGACAACGCTATCTACTACATTAGGACCGACAGATACAACTATTAACGTATCTTCAACTACTGGTTTATCTTCACCTTGTTATATAGTAGTAGAACCAGATAGTGGTTCACAAAGAGAATATATTTTTATAGACAGCACAATAGGTGCTACTTCACTTGCAACTACAACTGTTGATAATAGGTACCTTACTGGATCAGCAGCAGGATCTGGATTGACACATGCAGCAAACTCCAAAGTAAGAATTGCACCAGTGCAACAACACTTTGAAGATATTTGGGACGCAGTAGGAAAAGTGATTGATGTAGATTGGTCTAGTTTATATGCAGGTTCTGTAAAGTTTGATGTATCAGCAGACACTTTAGATGTAGCAAATGATGAAATACCATTTATTGATACAGGAACTAGCAATCTTATTAAAAAAGAAAGCATTGCAGATTTAGTATCTGGTATTGCAGGCACTGCATTATCAGCAGCAGCAGGTCAACTATCAGTTAGTGGTGTAACAACTACAGAGATAGACGCTTCTACTCTTGTAACTGAAACTGATACTATTGCTTCTAACGATAACGATACAACTATTCCAACATCAGCAGCAGTTAAAGATTATGTAGATAGTCAGACTTCTGGTTTTGCTGATATTGGATTAATAATAGCACTAGGATAAGAGGAAAGATATGGCAAATACATTTAAAAATGCTTACCAAGATGTTACTAGCACTAACACAGCTATATATACAAACTCATCTGGCGGTACAGCTATTGTTCTTACATTAAGAATTACTAATGTAGACGGTGCTGCTGATGATACAATTACTGCTGATGTTGTAGATGGAACTTCTGGAAATTCTAGGATAGCTTATACAATAAGCGTTCCAGCAGATAGCACAATAGAATTAGCAGGCACATCTAAAATAGTATTAGAGAACGGTGACAGCATTGAGCTAACAGGTGGTGCAGCTTCTGGTGATCTAGAAGCATTTGCAAGTATTTTAGAAATAACCTAAAGGAGTTCAAATGCCTTATGGTTATCTAGGACAAAATCAACCTAATCAAACTGTATCTAATAGTGGTGTCTTTTCTATTACTGATGTAGCTGAACTTCAATCACAAGGAAAACT
>Ga0208899_1002808_pt1 | contig 11457 bp, 14 predicted proteins | sample VirMetDEL_Nov_24_FD_184518 | JGI IMG/M metagenome (GOLD analysis project Ga0208899, IMG submission 184518) | Aqueous microbial communities from the Delaware River and Bay under freshwater to marine salinity gradient to study organic matter... | ecosystem: Environmental > Aquatic > Marine >...
CTTTTTCTATTTGTCTCAATTCATTTTTTAAAAGTAAAATTATTTTTCTCTCTAACAAAACACAAAAATAAAAAAGTGTAAAATATATTTTTGTGTTTGTGTTGAGACAAATATATTTATAGATTTTTTTTTTATAACATGGATGATAAGTAATTTAATCCCTGTAACATAGTTTCAATCCTCCTAATTTATTCATTTCTATTTGCCGTTTGAATTTATCTCTTTCTAACTTTATTTTTTCTAATTCATTTTTAAGTTCATCTCTTTCATCACAAAGTTCCTGTATTTCTTTTGAATATTCTTCTTCATTTTCTTCATATATTTTTTCATTTTCATCAAATTGTTTATCTAAACTTTTATGGTCTTCTTTAACTTTTTTAAGTTGTTCTGTAAGTGAAATATTTAAATCCATATAAAATTTTAATTTTTCATATATTTGCTTTATTTCTCGGTCTTTTTCTGTATTAGATGCCATGATTGAGTTGATGGATATTTTTTATTTTTTTCCATTTTTCAATTTTTTATTATTTTGATTAAAACTATAAAAAATGAAAAAAAAAATAATGATAAGTAATTTAATTATCTCTGTTGCAAATTATTCATGTTTATCCAAATCTATATTTTCAACAAATTCAAATTTTTCAACTTTCTTGTAGCATTCAAGGCAATAGTCATTTCCAAGTATTTGTTGCTTTTCTTCATCTTCCTTGCTTGGTAGATATTCAGTTTCTTGAACATGTTTCTTACACAACTCACATTGGTGAGCATCTTCCACACAATCTACACACCAATATTCACCATCAACTAATTTTCCTTCTCCTTCATCATTGGAAACATCTTCTCCGCAACGACAGCATTCAGCACAATCTTCTTCTTCTTCTTCTTCGCAATCAAAGTAATCTTCTATATCAACATCCGCATCTTCAATCTGGTTAGGATATTTCATATCTGGTTCGTATTCTTCTTTTGGAACATCTTTTTTTTCTTGTTTATAGAAAAGTTCTCCATATCTCATTGTAATATCCTTAACATCCCAATCAATAGGAACAGCATATAAATATTCATAGGTATAAGTAGCACTAATAACTTTGTGCGTTTTGGAGTTCATTTTGGTTGCCATGATTGTGTTGGTGGATATTTTTTATTTTTTTCAGTTTTTCAATTTTTTAAATAATTTTATCAAAAATGAAAAATTGAAAAATTACCAAAAGAAAATTATAGTCTCTGTTGATATTTTTTTTATTTGTCTCAAATGTGTTTTTAGTAGTGTTTTTATGTGTTTTTTTTTTACCTGCTTTTTTTCTATTTTTTAGAGAGGTTGTTTCTATTTATAGTTACTATTAATTTTTTTTTTTTTTTTTAAAATAAAAAAATAATTAAATAATACAGGTAAACTAAAAAACACAGGAAAACACTACTATAAGTCACTATCAATGAATGTATCTAATGAATGCTTTTCAAATAAGTCAGCATCTTTTTTATCTTCATGTTCATATTCTGCTAATTGACCAAATGCTGTTTGTTTAGGCATATGAGCAGATACTATGTCTCCTTTAACACGATGATGAGACACTTTTTTATTTAGTTCTTTTTTTTCTTGTTTATCTAATACTGGTATTGAATCATGGAACATCTGTGTATAACCAGCGTTGAATGTATGTGCTGTATTTACTCTTTGTCTAATAGACTTTGAACGAGCGATTGTATCCATTAAAATGCTCCCACCCAGCGAGTGCCCAGACAAACTATAATCTTTATCGTCTCCATAGGAACGCATAATCTCACGAGTCTTTTTGCGACGCTCTGTGAATTGTGGATTAAGTTTTTGAAGTCCTGTTCCAAGAGCAATATCACTCACAATATCTCGTGGATTGTTGATATTTGTTCCTGAATAATTTATATGAACATTATTATTTTTTGTAGCAGTCAATACATCAGCATCTGTATTTTTTTCATCTAACACATATCCTAATCTACTAAGTTTTCGTTTAGCATATTTATGTGCTCTTTGGGTATTTGGTCGTGATTGGTATATATAATGAATTTGTGCTATTTTAGCAGAATCATTTACTTTTGGCATATATATTTATAACTTAAAAAAAAATATATCAATTATTTAATTATGTCTGTAACAATATGCATACCGACCTATAACAGGAAACGCTTTGAAAAACTCATTGAATATAATATTGATTGCCAAACTTATTTCAACATTCAAGAGATTATTATTTTAGATGATTCAGACAGAGATGACCCTTTATGTATAAGGACTCTGTATCCAATTAGATATATTCGTGTGCCAAGATGCTCTATTGGAATGAAACGAAACATGCTTGTGACACTTTGTCATACTAAATATGTTGCCTTTATGGATACAGATGATATGTACAATCCAGATTATATTTCTCATTCTATTTTTGAAATGGAGACAAATAAAAAAACCATTGCTGGTTGTGCCGATATGAATATGTATAAAGACAATCAATACTATAAACAAAAATGTGTATTCATCCATATGCTAAATGAAGCAACGTTAGTCTTTGAAAAATCTGCTTGGAAACGATTTGCTGACACAAATACAAATGAAGCAGTTCCATTTTTATTAGAAAATATTCCAAACATTATTGAGACAAATATAGACAGAGTTATGTGTTGTTTAGCACACGATGATAATACTATTAATAAAACTCCATGGTTAAAAGACCAATACAAATATCATCATTTACCTGAATACAAAAATCACCATAAAATATTATCTACAATAAATGTATAATGTCTTTACACCAACAAACCCAAATGGTTTCTCCTGCTATGGCAAAGGCAATTCCACCGGGGAAGTATATTTACGAAGATGAGCGCTTTTTAGAACAAGAATCAGGACGCAAAATCCCCTATGTTTTAGGTCAGGATTTTGCTCGTCAAGGATTACGATTGCGTCCAGCACAATTCCAATATGCTCACCTTAATCCAACTTTTACACCTGTATATGAACCTCCACCTGAATTGGAAATGAACTATGGTACTCTAATTTATAACAAAGTAACAGGTTATCAATAATTTATTTTCATATATATATGTATCAATTAGACACACCTTATTCCAACCAAGTTGTTTTTCTAAATAGTGCGAATTCTGTGTTTAAGAATATTGATGGGGAGGGGGAGTATGTTTATAGTTTTCAGACCCCTATCCAATTGCCTACCAATACAAACATGTTGATTTCTGTGTCTGATGCTCAACTACCAAATGTCATTCCAAATGTAACATCCAGCAATAATAAAATATCATTTTCTATTCCAATATTTAGTAAGTTTTTTACTATAACACTTGCCGAAGATGATGGAACTATTGATAAAGTATATACTGTAAATGATTGGTTGTCATTTGTAAATGCTAAAATTGTAATAGAAGCAATTGGACAATTCACATTATATGGTGAGTTTCAAACATCCACATCTAAAATCAAATGGTTTAGTAATTTTCCATTCCAAATCATTGATACTGATTCTTACCCAACTAATTGTTATGAGTTGCTTGGTTTTGCTAAAAATACTGATAATACTATTAAATATTACGATGAGACAAATGGCATATTATTGAATTCAAGTGTCAATCCATCTTACCATATTACTATGCCGTCTGTTGTTAATTTTTCAGGAACAAGATTTATTTTTATTAAATTTAAAAATGTATCAGTAAATAATTTAAATTCAAATGGTGTTACAGATAATGCTATTGTTCGTATCGATAATAATTCTCCATATGGATATTACATATTTTATAGACCAGCAGTCCAACAACAATTTCTAATTTCAAAAAGAACCATAAACAATCTATCATTCACTATTACAGATACTGCTGGTAATCCATTGAATATTTGGAGTGGTGATTGCCAAATCACATTGAAACTTGAATATATTTATAAACCACAACTACGCTCAATGGAAGAAGGCACAATCCAATATGAGTTGCGTAAGTTGTCTCAAATCCCACAAGGTGAAACTGAATCCACAGGTATATATAATCCTGAAACAAATGAATTTATCAGGGAGTAATTTGTTTTTTAGATACATAATTTATATGGCAATCGGACATAAGAAACCACACATGAATCGTATTGGATTAAAAAAAATAGCACATCGTGCTACAAACATTGGACTAAAAGCAAGTGATATTGCTCTTGCTGCTGCTCCTGTTGCTGCCATGGTTGGTGCTGAACCTGCTGCTGCCGCATTAGAAGCAGGTGGCGCTGCTGGTAAAGCAGTATTTAGTTTAGCATCTAAAATCGTATAAAAATGATAATTGAATTATATTATTTTCTAAATGAATAATATAATGTCTGACGCTTTTTCTGAGTCTCTTGCTTACCCGCAACAAAAACGCCGAGCAGTAGCATCTCGCTCGTATCGTGTAAAAATCAACCCAAGCAATGGTCAAACCTTTGTAGGTGGTCAAACCATCAACATTGATATGCCAAGTAACCTTGCTGGAACCTACTGTAACTGGAATCAATGCTACTTAAAATTCAAAGCAAACTCGCAAACAGAAGCACTATCATTAGACCGCTGTGGAGCATATGGATTTATTGAAAGAGTTCAATGCCAAACCGCAGGTGCTCAAATCTTTGATTTACCTAACTGGAATGTTCTAATGACTATCTTAATGGATGGTGATTCTTCGCAATCATACAAAGCAGGTGTAGGAAACATTTTAGTAGGCACACGTGGTGATATTCAAGCAGGTGAAACACTATCCAACAGCGACCGTGTATATTGCTTGCCTTTTGTGCTACACCCATTTGCGATGACTACACCTCACCGCCTAATGCCACTATTTTCTTTATCGCCTGTTCAATTCAAAATCACCCTATCGTCCAAAGCACTTGCTGGTGTATCCAGTGCCCAAACTGGTGCTCTAAACTTCACAGAAGTAGAACTTGTATGTGTATTCACTGAACTATCGCCTGCTGCCCAAGCACAAGTAGACCAAATGACTGGTGGTGTTTATAACATGCTTGCTTCGTCTTACCAAAATGTAGGCAGCACTATGAGTGTTGGCGCTACTGTCCATACTGCGAATCTTGGCATCAGCGTAAGTTCTCTTGAACGAGTAATTGTATGCCACCGCCCAAGTGCGACTGTTGCTGCTGGAAGTGCTTTCAATTTAGGTAATCGCATTAAAAACTCTCTTGAAAGTTACAGCATTTTCATCAACGGAGAGCAATACCCTGCTCGTCCAGTAGATGTATCTGGTAAAGCAGCGGAAGCACTTGCTGAATTTTTACTATCGGACCACTCTTTAGTAAATTTCGACAAACAATCGACTATCCAAGTTGCTCACGGCGTAAATACTTCTGGTGACCCATACAATAACCTTGATGGTGCTGGTGTTGCTGATTTACCACTTGAACCATATTCATTAGACACCGCTGCTGGCACAAGTGCTGGTGCTCTAACTGCTGCTGGTGCTTCTAATATTGGTTCGTTCATCACTGCCGTAGAAACTGAAACAGGTTTATCGGACGGCAAATCCGCACGCATTTACTCGGGTGTATCTACCATTTCTTCGACTGTCAATTATCGTGGTGTATATGCCAATACAAGTGTTGCGGCACAACTAGATTTCTTCGCTCAATTCACAATAATGCTTTCTCTAAACATGCGTGGCACTGGTGTATATGCTGTAAGCGTATAATTTAATTTATAGATACTTAATCATTTATAAATTAAATCTTTTCTTGAAATCTCTTTTTGATGCTTCTATGGTTGGTTTATTCCAAAGTATAAATTTTGCAAGTGTTCCTGCTGTTTGAGGATTAGACCAATCTTCATTTACTTTGTGTCGGGCATCATATGCGTCTCGTTTTTGTTTAGCAAGTTCTGGGTCTTTGGTATAATATTTAGTATAATCCATGTAACCCTGACTTCCAAAGTGAATGGTTTTCGTTCTACCATTATTGTCAAATTTCGCCATAAGTTTTTTATCTTCATTGGTGGATGGTTTTATAAATAGAAGTTTCATATATATTAGTCAAATTTTAAAATTGTTTCCTTGTGTTCAATTTTGAGATTGGGAGTGGTTTCATCTAAAAACTTATTTTCAGGTTCAGTTGATTTAGCAAGTATTTGATAAACTTCATCTGGAAATCCTTCAAAGTTTTCTCTATAATAATCTTCATCATACACTTTAAAATTTACAGTATTCCAATCCAGATTATCATATTCTTCTTCATCGGCACAATAATCCAATAGACCTTCAAACATTTTATAAAAATTACCTTCTCCATGTTCAACCCAATGACCTTTGTTTTCATCATTTAATTGTTCCATAGATGGAATTGTATCTGTGTGTTTTGTAATTAATTTTTTTGTATCGAATAAAACTTCTTTCATTTCTTTAGCACATTTTTCATCTAATAATTTTGTCTCATCCATTTATAAATAAATATAATATAAAAAATAAATTCTATAATTGTATTATAATGAATCCACTATCAGACACAGAAAGCGAACCAGACCAATTTAACCCACCTGAAGAAAAAGTTGTTTTAGAAAAAAAAGCAAAAAAATCTCGTGTAAAAAAAGTCAAAGTAGAAGAAAAAGTTGAACATTTAGAAGTAGAACCACCAGCACCTGAACCAGCACCTGAAAAGAAGAAACGAGTCATGTCGGATGAACAAAAAGCAAAAATGCAAGCAGCACGCAAAGCAAAAGCAGCAGAGCGTAAAGCAGCAAAAGAAGCAGCAGCAGCAGAACCAGAACCAGTTAGTCCTGAACCAGTTCCAGAAAAAAAAAAGCGTGTTAGAAAAGCGAAAGTGGTTGAACAAGAACCTGAACCTGTTGAACAACCTGAACCAGTCAAGGCAAAGCGGGCGCCTCGCAAAAAAAAGGAAGTTGAACCAGAAACATCAAACCTTGTAAAAGAACTACCACCACCTGAAGCACCTATTGCTAAAGTAAAAAAGGAACGCAAACCTCGTACACCAAAAGGTCCAAAAATGGATTTTGTATAATTATATTTATGTTATTAATATATATGGCATTACAAATTACAACTGAAAAAAATAAAAAGTTGAAAATTATGAATACGGCAAACAATCTTGATAAAGTATTATGCGATGGATTACCGGAACCATTACCGCAAACAAGTGGATTCTTATTCTTGATTAGTGGTCCAAGTGGTTCTGGTAAAACAACACTAATGACAAGTATGATGAGTGCCCATAAAAAATCTGGTGTGAGACAATCTTATAGAAAAGTATTTGATAATATATTAATATGTAGTCCTACACTGGGTCAAGGAAAATCTGCGAAGAAAGATGTATTCGCTGATATTTCTCCAGACCAAAAATGGAAAGAGTTTAATGCTCAAACCATGGACGAAATTATGAACTTTTTAGAAACTGCTCGTGACGAAGAAGAACACTCGTGTTTAATATTAGATGATATTGGTTCTATGCTAAAAAAGAGTGCTGGTGCTGAAAAAAAACTCACATCGTTTCTACAAAACAGACGGCATCTTTGGTGTAGTTGTTTTATTCTGGTTCAAAAATTTAAAGATATGCCTACTGGTATAAGAAATAATGCTTCTCATTTTGTTACATTTAGACCTAAAAATCAATTGGAACAAGAATCTATTTGTTCAGAAATGATGCCATTTGCTCGCAAGAATTGGCAACAAATTATGGACTATTGTTTTGAAAATGATGACCGATTTTCTTTTTTGATGATTGACATGTCATTGCGAAACACCAATAAATTCTTGTATTATAAAAAGTTTGATAAAATGCTTATCAACGAAACCGAGGATTAGATATATATATTTTGTTTTATAAATATATATGCCACCTAAAAAGAAGCGTAGTAAATCTAAATCAAGACCTACACAAACACAATCACAAAGAGTTGTAGTTAATATTGGTGGAACTTCAAGCAAACGAAAAAGACGCTCCGGTGGAAGTTCAATGACACCAGCAGCACATGCTCAAAATTTAGTTCCTTTTTTTATTCAAGCAGCACAAACACAACAACCATTAGTTGATTATGACCGCATAGCAAGAATGACTGGTGCTTTACAAGAACCAAATGTTCCAAACAGAACACCTGCTATACAAACACAAGTTCCAGCATCTGTAATGGCAGTTGCTGCTGCTGAAGAGCGTAGAGCAGGACCAACATCAGGTGGATTTGAATCTACACCAAGTGATTCAAGATTGGAACAAGACCCACCTTCTCCGCCATCATTATCAAGAGCGTCATCTGTTGGTGAAAGAGTATCCGCAATAGAAGAAGCACAATTTACCAGACTTTTAGCAGCATCAAGAGCACTTGAAAAACCTGAACCATTATCAAGAGCACCAAGTGTTGCTCCTTCTGAATCTGCTTCTACATTGGCAGATGTTCCAGCAGGTCGTGCTTCTGTTTCTGCGATTAAAGAAATGGGTGCTGCTGAAGAAAAAGGTCGTGTAGCAAGACAAGCAAAAATTACAGTAGAACGAGAAAAAGCACAACGCTCATTACAAGGTAAAGCAAGACAAGCAAAAATTCAAACTTTTAATCAACAATTAGAACCTATTATGCCAGCATCAGTTTCAACTGAACGAAGAAATCTTCTTCGTGGTGCAGTATTTGGTTCAGGTATTAATTTAACTGAATTAACGCCCAAATCACAAGCAAGATTAAGAATACCACAAAAACCTAAATAAATAAAAGATTATATTTATGAATAATATATGTCTATCAAAGTCATTAGTGGTCACCAAGTATTCAATGAAAATGCTGTTGTTTTGTCTCAAAAAAATAAATGGACATTGGAAAAAGAATTCAACCCACAAGCAAATGATTTATATATAGTATTTGGTGCTCATGAACTTGCTCATCAACTTTTAGAAATCCAATACAGGAAAAATAGTTCATTTGGATATATCATTTTAAACAGCGAGCAAATCCATTCACAATTTTTCAAAAACAAATACTATATTCAACTGATGAAAAGAAATGTTGTTTGTGATTATAACACTTTGACTTGTGATTATTTGAGACAAAATTTTGATGTCAAAGTATTTAGTTATTACCATTTTGAGTTTATGAAATTTCCAGAAGAAGAGAAACGCATATATGATGTTTGCTTTATTGGCACTAAAAATCAACATAGAGAAGAAACACTCAATAAATTACAAGAACAATTTCCTAATTTGAAATTCTATATAGATTTAGAATGGAAACATGGTAGTTCGGATTCACTTACCAAGATTTTGTCTCAATCCAAAGTAGTATTGAATATGCCTTTTTATCAAGACAACGCATTAGAAACTCATAGAATCAACAAAGCATTAGCATGTGGTTGTCAAGTAGTATCTACATTTTCCAAAGACAAAGATGCGGATGAATTCTATAAAGATTACATTTATTTTAGTGATGATTTAGAAAGAGGTATTATTTATCAACAAGAAAGCAAAGTTCCAAAAAAATCATACGAAGATTTAGTCAAGGCACTCAACCAAAAAATCAGTCCGCATTTTCTATTCGTGATTGACCAAGTCCATAAGAAATTAATTTCTCTATCTAATACAAATGATGTTCTTCCACAAGACTCGAATGTTTCGCAACAGACCACCACCAGTCCAGACCAAAACACCTGTCAAAACACGAGCAACCAAATGGGAAAATAAATTCAATAAAGATTATCCAGACTTTGTTTGGACTTTGGATAATGTTTCAAGTAAGTTTTTGATTCCAAAACATATATTAAAACCAATGAATAAACAAGAAGCAATCAAATACATCTATGAGAATATGGATTAGGATTATATATAAAATCTATTGCTTATATATAATGTATCAAGTGCCAATTTCAGGACAAGCAATCAATACTGCCCAAATTTCAATAGATACAACAATTACAAGTGGTAATATTTCATGTACCAATATATCTGGGACAAATGCTACTTTTAATCAATTATCTACGACTACATTCAATCCAGCAAATTTAAATACATCTAATGTGGATACTCAGAACTTAACCGTAGCAAATTCTATACCACTATTGAATGTGTCTGTTTTGAATGCTTCTCAAAAAAATGTTTCGAATATGAGTGTGGAAAACTTATCAGTTGGAACAATCTCTGCTGATAATATTAGCACAGGTGCTTTAATCCCTGGGACAAACATCAATATATCTAATAATATAATCTCAGCAGTAAATGATGCTTTACTACCTGCGAATGCTAATTTTAGTTCTGTTAATTCGTGTTCATTATCAGTTACAGGAACAACCATTTTAGGTGGAACAACTTATGTGAGTGATAGTTTAATTGTTACAAATGCGGTCAATTGTAGCACCATATCAGCAAACAATTTATCAACTGGAGATATGGAAATTACATCTCCACTTACATATAATTCAAGCACAAAACAATTGTCATGTGAAGTATTAACGACACCGGTGAGTGGAAGCACTTTGCCTGTATCATCAGGTGCTTTATACAATGTGTTAGGTAATATTTCAGAACAAGCATCACTAATACATACATCACTTTATAGAAGAGGATTGACTAATTATGATGTTACAATAGCAAACACTTCATTAGGTGCTGGTGTAAGTGGTTATTTATTCTATATTGATTATCACCCAAAATACGAAGATTCACTTATTAAAGCAACTGCTTTTTTTTCGTATTCCGTAGGCGGACACGGCAGTGATAATATGGAATTTAAAATAATTGTTGGCACAGCATCAAATACAATCGTGCGGACAGACCAGGTCATTTACCAACAATGGGGAAGTTCTGCTGGGAGCGGAACAAGAAGCAGTGCTGGTGGTGGAACAATAGGATGTGTATATCCCCAAGAAGATTCTTTATCAAGCAGTTTATTCCATAGGATTCACATTTATCTTCAAAACAACGGAGATGATACATTTGCTCTAACAGATAGTGGTAACTATATTGCTATTGAAGTTTTAGAAAGTCTTGATACACAAACTTCATATAACAATAACATTCGCATTGGAACTGGTAATATTTCAGCAAATAATATGAGTTTAACTGGGTCTTTGTCGGTGAATCCTGGTAATGGTTTCGGAACACCTGTGAAGATTGGACGGACTACGATTGGAAATACTAGTTTTGATAATATGCTTTCTCTATCTGTGGATAATAATACAACTGGGACAAACTATGGATTCGGACAAGTAGCAAATAATCAAACCATTATGAATGCGATGAGTGCTACAACACATAATAGTTTTAGAGTAGAAAATGTTGAAACTATGAGAAATACATCAGTAGGTCTTGGTATAAAAACATCAACAGACCCAACGAATGCTCTTGAAGTCAATGGTACGATTACATGCACGACTTTTGAACCTACCAATTTAAATGCAAGTCAAGTTACTTCAAATACTATGTTAGTTCAATCAAGAGCAACTTTCTACAATGTGGATATAAATGGAGATGTA
>Ga0208899_1002812_pt1 | contig 11445 bp, 11 predicted proteins | sample VirMetDEL_Nov_24_FD_184518 | JGI IMG/M metagenome (GOLD analysis project Ga0208899, IMG submission 184518) | Aqueous microbial communities from the Delaware River and Bay under freshwater to marine salinity gradient to study organic matter... | ecosystem: Environmental > Aquatic > Marine >...
CCACTTAGTGCAGTAGTAATAGTACCTGCACTAAAGTTACCTGATGCATCACGTGCTACAACTTTAGATGCTGTATTGTTTGGTGTAGCATCTACGCCAATCGTAAGAGCAGCACCTTCGGAACCTGCAGCACCACCTGTAATGTAGTTGCCTGAAGCCACAGACGTTACGTAGTTACCTGTAGTGTCAGTACCTAGTGCTACAGAATCAGCAGCAATAGTAGTTGCAATAGTTGCGTTACCTGTACCATCTACACCTGTAACGCTACCAGTGACATCACCTGTCAAGCTGATAGTACGACCTGTTTCCCAAGCTGTTGCAGTAGCTGCATTGCCTGTTGTGTCTTGGTTACCTGTAGTGTTAACACCTGGTAGGTTAATACTTGCTGTACCATCAAATGATACACCGCCAATGTTACGAGCAGTCTGTAGGGCGGTAGCTGTAGAAGCATTACCTGTGACTGCACCAGTAACGTTACCTGTGACATCACCTGTTAGGTCTGCTGTTACAGTGTTAAATGTCACATCAGAGCTTGTTTCTACAGCCTGACCAATATTAATACCAGAGCCATCTACAGTAACACCTGTACCTGCATCCGCAGAAAAGACAGTACCTGTTAGTGTAATACCGTTACCTGCACTGTATACAGCAGTAGCTGCAACTTGTGTAAATGTAATATTAGTTGTACCAAAGGTAATAGTACCTTCAGTGTTCATCACATATAATTCACCTGCACCTGCCGCACCTTCTAGTACGAAGAATGCGTCACCTTTACCAAACGAGTTAGGGTCAGATGGGGCATAGCTATCTGTGTCTGTAGAACGGGTTAGTACCCAGTTAGTGCTTGCAGAACCTGTGTTAGTTACAGTGTATACACCGTTCTGTGTAGCATCTGTTTGTTCATAAATAAGTACACGGTCATTTGTGCTTAGTGTAACACCATCAATGACTAGTGCAGCTTGTGTGCTGTTGTTAGTAAGTGTAGCACCTACACCTGCAGTACCATTGTCGTAATCAGCACTTAGGTTACCTTCACGCTCAACACGTACTGGATCGTGGTAGTGCAAACCTGCAGCAGCAATTGTGTCTACGTACTCTTTTGTCGCAGCTTGTAATGCAGTCTGTGGATCACGATTAAGCTCAAGATCACCATCAGCATTAAAGAATGCAGCTTTACCTGCAGGTTGTGAAATAAACACTTCAGCTTGTGCAGTAAGGTTAACGGCACTTCCTGAGTTAGAACTTGCTAATACGGTAGTACGAGCTAGGAGTGATGAACCTTCTGTCCATGTTCCTAGCCCGACTTCCCAGTTATTAGTGCTAGGCTCAAAGATACTGTAGTAAGTAGTATCACCGTCAGACAAAGCAGCAGCAAAAGTCTGGAAGCCATCTACTGTACCATTCAGGGTAAGCGTACCTGTACCTGTAGTGGTAGTTGTTTGTTTTACTCTGTCTTTAATTACGAGAGCCATAGTCTATGCTCCTATTAAGCGATACGAATGATAGCGTTTGATGCGTCTGCAGTTGGGAACTGAATTGTATAGTCACCGTTTGTAGATGTTTGTGTTCCACCAAAATCAATCACTGCGATTGCTCTGTTTGAAGCAGATGCGTTGTAAAGAATACAACCGTCTGCAGAAATAGTTGAAGAGGTAAATACCTCATCGTCAATATCAACGATAGCTGTTGTGCCATCTACTGATATAGTAACGTTGTCTAGTAATTGTCCACCTGCTGAATAACCTGTACCTGTAGCTTCGTCAGAGTTACCTGTTACATCAGAGTAGTTAGTAGTAGTTGCGTCATATGTGCCTGTAGGAGAGGCTTTAATCAGGGCCAAATAAATATTATGGGTATCCAAATCATGAGTACCACCCAAAAGTTCTGATTTAAAGCTCGTACACATTGCTGTTGTGATAGCCATTTTTTGGAGTCCTTCCGTTAGATAAGCTTAGAGGGGCCATTAAATAACAGCCCCTCAGAGTATTTTAATTATGCAAGTGTGTCACGGTCAACTTCTGCTGCGCCACGAGTTGCCTCGTTAACGTCAACAACAATTGCCCACACTCGTGCAGTAGCTGCTGCAGGTGACCCAGTAATAGCTGCAACTGCATCAATTGTATCTTCTGATGCAATAACTGCTTGAGTTTGAGTACCATACACAAACGTACCTGCCGCTGCCGCATCTATAGATGTAGCAGCCATAAAGGTTGTAGTTTCATCATTAATTGCAACGGTATAAGCAGATACATCGTCAATAGCATCAATCAATTCAACACCTGCTGCAAGAACAAGTGTACCTGCTCCTACAGTTGGTCCTGCAACTCGGCCTGATGCTGTTGGAAGTTCAATTTCCTTCTCAACCATGTATGCTTTTGACAACAAAGAAGTAGATTTACCCATTGTTCAATCCTCCCTTACGCCAAGTTATATGCTGCAGTAACGATTGCTTCAGGACGAAGAATCTTGCGACCATATAGGTGCATACCACGAACAATATCTGCAAATGAGTCAGGGTCACGATATGTTTCAGTTTTGTTGATCTGCTCTGCAGTTGCAACGGCTGAATCATGACCTGCTACGATAACACCAAAGTTAGAAGCGTTTGAGCCACCAACAGTTGATGCACCAGTACCTAGTGAAGGTAGGTTGTTTGAAGTGTAAACACGGAAACCGTGTAGGTTAGTTACTGACAACCCGTTCTGTAGTCCTGAGCCACCGAAGTCGGCGTTCAATAGACGTGAGTCTTCATCTTTCAAGACTTCCATGAATACTGGGTCCACAACGATCCAACGACCTTGTGTATCAACATTCTGTTGGTCCATCAAACGAGACATACGTGCAAGAATTTGCAACGGGAATGCGTTACCTGCAGTTGCAGATTTCGCAGCAGTAGCACCACCTGCACGAGGCTCAATACCAATTGAACTGTTGGCTGAACCTGCAGTACCTGATGTGTTTGTAAAGTCAGATGCGTCTAGTGACATAGAAGCCAATAGTTCCGCACCAACTAGATTAGCACCATCAGAAGCAGTATCAATAGCCTTTGTGCCGTTTACAGTAGTGTTAACTGTGCTTGCATTTGCATGAAGCGCAGCTTGTGAAAAACCAGATAGGTATCCAAGAACTTCTTGGTCCATTTGGTCTGCCAAACGATATGCCGCACGATCAGATGCCAAGCTTTGGAAATTGACGTGACTATGAGCTTCCTCAATGTCGTCCACTTTGAACGCAAAGTAGTTAGCTTTGTCAATGGTCAATGAGAAATCCTCATCATCCAAATCTTGTGGTGTGATCTGTGTACCACGGTCGTATTGTTTCACGGTGATCTCAGGTTCTTTAATGATTTTAACTGAATCACCCATGTTTGCAATCTCTCCGAAATAATCAGAGTTTGTGATTGCTTCAACAACAGATGCCTTGCGGAATGCAAGTTGCACCTGTTTGGAATAGATTACTGGACTAAAATTACCATTAGGTAAATTGCCGTAACCTGATGCTGTTGAAAATGCCATAACATTTCTCCTTAAAGCATAAACAGATGCTAAACACACAGAGTACTATATAGGAGGCTAGACATCGTAGGGTGCGTAGAATATAACACTTGGCCTTTGTGTTACACCTACGGGCCATGAATTACTAGGTAAGTCCGTAAGGTCTGTTGTTTGCGTGGGGAATATAGGTTACACGAGTATTCCATTACGGGGGCCGCATAACCTATTATACATATAGTTATATCATAAATAACTACAATGTCAATACTTTTTACCTAGCTGAACCAGATAAATCGTAAATAAAGTTTCCAGTGCGAATAGCTTCCATAATGTTATCAGCATTACGTTCGTATTCTTGTGGAGACATTTTTTGCACCTCAGATTCCTTAATAACATTTCCCATAGCATCGGATTGAGGTTTGCTACGTTCATTCCGTGTACCCACAGAACGTGCAGCATCTTTTGATGAAACAGACTTTTTAGTTGTAATACCTTTGTCTGCTTTATACAAATCAATTGCTCGTGCAGCAGAACGTGCATCTGCATCATTTTCATATAGAGCATCTTGAACCCACTTAGGTTGTTCTTCTGCCCATTCATGAAAGTCATCACTGTCACGAATACTACCAAAATCTGGATGCAGTCGCATAAGTTCAGCTTCTGCTTTTTCACGAGATGCGCTTGCTTTCATTTCGTCAATTTCACGGACACGTTCTTCAAGACTTTGTGCTTGTTCTTTTGCTTTTTTAATTGCAATAGTTTCAACGATAGCAGCTACATCTGGATACTTAGTTGCCCAAGCTTCAATATCTTCATCAGACTTTGGTAATTTAATTTCACTCTTAGTTGCTTGATTGAGTTGTGTTTCAAGAGCTTTAATACGATCTTCATATTCTTTTTCTTTTTGTTGTTGATGTCTACGTAGATCACCATAACGTTTCTTAAAACTTTTTTCCTCAGCATTAGCAGGTTCAGTTTCTTGTGGTTCTTGCTCTACCGCTTCACCTTTTTGTTCAGCTATAAGCTGCTCTAATTCTTCTTCTTCTTTTTTTAATCGTTCTTCATTTGTGTATTTACGATTAGCAAAAGCTACTTTCTTTTGTGGCTGCATTTCTTCAGCCATAATTGTTTGTTCTGACATTTTGTCTTCCTTACTGGGGCCACCGTAGCCTGTTGGTAGGGGGATGGGTAGGCCAGTCGTATTAGTGTTTGTAGTTAGGTACACTAAACCTATTCATCTCTCCAATTAGGATTATAATTATCTGTACCCCAACCAGAAGCTTCTTTAATAGCGTTAGTTGCGGCTTTACTTGCTTCTGATTGTGCTTTAATTGCATCAGACCATGCTTTAGGATCATCAGTACTTGTAGACTGTACTGCTTGAGTTGCATTAACCCAATCAGAAGTCGCAGACTTAGCTGCTGCAGTTTTTTCACTTTGTGTTGTAGGTTTAACAGGTGTTGGCGATTCCTCAACAGCACTCATACCTAATTTTTTAGCATCCTCTACTGTTTGATTTCTTCGGGCACCACCTAATGAGGCACTTAAACCTATAATGTTTCCTTCTTCATCTTTTGCTTGAACTCCTAATTCTCCATCAAATCCAAGTAAGTCTCCTAACCAAGTATCACCAAAGTTTCCTTGTTGCCCTGCTACAAGTTTACCTGTGTCATCATCATAAGATTTAAGATTACTGTATAGACCTTTTTCTCCACCAAATATACTTTTCTTACGCATATGACCGCTAATGTCTATGTTTCTTTCTTTAGCTACTTCAAGCATATCATTATATTTTGCAATCATTGCTGTTCCAAATACTGCAGAAGGTAAAATACCTAAAGATGAACTTAAAGCAGTTCCTATTTGAGTTACTGTTTTCATTTGATCTAATGATTTTTTAAACTCTTTTTCATCCATAGTTAAAAGGTCTTGTAATGACTTTCCTGTAGTATCAACTTTTTTAATTGGTTTAAATGGTAACGTATTATCATCGTCACGTACCATAGTTGAAGCAACCTCTGTAGCTTCTAAGTCATCTGCTTCAGCATCTTGTTGTTCTTCGTAAGCTTTAACTGTAATAAATCCTTCAGGAATAGGTGTAACTGGATCACCTTGATAGAAACTAAATGTCCTACGTTCTTGTGTTTCAGGATTAATATATTCTTCTGTAGTATATACATCAGTTACTTCAGGCATAAAGTCATCACTGTCTGGAACCCTAAATGCTGTTCGTGTTTGATCCCCACCTAAAAACTTAGGACCATACCCACCTGTACTACCTGTATTCATACTTACTTGGGTGGGCTGAAATGAACTTGCAGGAAGACCAAACGGATACTGTGATGTTTGTTGGCTTGATTGATTTTGATCAAACACTGATGGTTGTGTGCCAGCAATACCTGTACTAGGAACAAAAGTACCTGCTTGTGCATGTACTATACCGCCTTTTGCCATTTCTTTAGTTTCATCTTCATCTTTTATAGGTTCCGCACCTACAATAATAAGATCAGCAGGACCAAATGGAACATCATCGTCTAATGTAGCTTCATCAGAGTTACCCATCTGACCCATAGCTTCCATTTTCTTTAAACCAAACTTAGCCTCATCACGAAGCTGCATAATCTTTTCTAATCCATGATAACGTACTACATCAGCAGGTAGAACAAACTCACCCTCACTTAGCATAGCAGGAATGTCGTCACGCACTTCTTTTTTAGTACTTCCAGTAGGAACATCATTTCCCGATTCTTCATCAACCATGCCGCCTTCATCACGAAGGCCACCGTCTTCAAAGAGTTCCATTTGTTCTTCCATAGTAAATTCCTTACTGAGATTTTAATACTTCGTCACGCAATAGTTTTAATCTACGCAACTGATAGATAGCACCTTGTGCTCTATACACCGCAACAGGCTCACTAGTTTGTTCCATAGTACGATGTTGTTGTGCTATAATAAAGTCTAAATACTCTTCTAGCTTAGACCATTGGGCTTGGTTGCTGACCAGCCCCTTGAGCTTGCTGAGGTGCTCCTTGTCCTGCATTACCGCTAAATCCTTGTTCTTGTGGTGTTGGTGCTTGTCCTACACCGATAGTTCCACCACCTGCTCCTGATGTATCCATTGGGTTTGCACCTGCTGGACCACCTTGTTGCTGTTGTTGTTCTTGCTGGAACTGCTTCATCAATTCAGCTTGAATAGCAGCTTCATTCATATTGTTAGTAACTTGTTCGGGGTCAAGATCAAGAGACTTTGCAATCTCACGAATAATATATTGAAACTTGGCAAAGGGTGCAAGTGCAGGGTTGGATGATACTTGCAAGAATTGCATAAGTCGTTGGCTACGTACTTCATTAGCCATAAGTGATTCTGTGCCACGTGCCTTAACTTCTAGGTCACCCTTAATCTCAGGATCAAAGTCGAACTGCATATTAAAACGGAACAGTCCTTCACCTAGTGGGCGAAGCAGATAATCATCTACGTTTTTAATAACATTCTTAATAGTACCACTCGCAGCACCCATTAACATACTAATACCGCTAGCAGTACGGCCTACACCCATGACACCTGTTTGTCCATGCGCAAAAGACGGAAAACCTGTTGATTCATCTGCAAGCACTCGTGCCTTGTCAAACAATTGTAAGTTTTCACCTGCAACATTCGGGAACTTAGTACCAAAGATAGCTTGCCCTGGAGCACCACCTTGTCTACGGAATACTTTGCCTGGGTATACCGATAGGTCTTGGCCTGGGACTAGGTTAGTTTCATCTACCTCAATCAATAGGTTACCAGATAATACAGCATTGTCAACAGCCATTCGCATGAAACCATTCATCAATGTTTGAGTATCGTCCATGTTTTCAGCAATACCTACACCAAAAAATGAATACGGGTTTAGTTCATATGGCGATGCCATATAAGGAATACGAGCAGGTTTAAATGGATTCAATACCATACGCAGTAGTTTATTATTACAAATCCATACGTTTGCTTGTAGTTCGTCTGTGTCTTGTAACTCACGAGGAATGTCTACACCTTGCTCCATAAGCATTTCAACATCTACCATGCCCCAGTATTCTAAGACTTCAAAACGTTCAATGCCATGCTCTGGTGCATAATCTGCTAGATCATCTTCCCAGTATTCTTTATCATAGTTTTCTCCCATAGCAATTGCTTCGTCAATAACTTGACTACGAAAGTATGGACGTTTCTTTAGACCACGCATTTGTGAACGAGACATCTTATGACGTTCAATTACATACTGTGCTTCATCCATGTTGTTTGCATCTGGGTCTGGATAAAAGTTCCATACAGACACATGTGACACTTGTGGAATAGTTTTAAATGAAGGTTCATATTCACCTGTTTCATCATTCCAATTAGGGTATTCTTTGTCTACAGCAAATGGACCTTTCATGACACCAGTGCCAAACAGTGACATTTCAAATGCTGTGCTACGTAGGTGTTTAGATGCAGAAGATTCATCAAGTTGGTCTTGAATTTTTTTCTGCATCTTTTTAGCTGCAATCATAGCAGGACTAAATGTAACAGAAGTAGGCGTAGAACCTACTCCTTCTTTAATACCTTCTACTGGCTCTAGTTTTTCACGTAATTCGGGATTAAGTAGTTCTTCTAACGTTTTAGCTGTAGCTCCTGCAGGAATCTCTCTACCGTCACCCTTAAAACCATAAGGTGATACTGGAGCACTTCTTTTATCTTCTTGTAACTCTTTAGGAACCGCAGGATCAAATGTAACATTTTCAACTACTCCATCTGGTAATTCTGTTGGATCAACTGTAAGTGGAAAATTATTCTTTGCAAATAGTACATCTACAATCTGTCCATAAGCAGCTAGTGTTTTTGTCTTAGTTACTTTAATAAATACACGGGACTTTTCTGCCTCTGTAAATTGTACCTCTGGCCCATATATACCACGGTAGTTACGATAAGCACGTAGCCAACGTTCTTCATCTTGTCGGCGGTAATCTTCAGCACGATGGTATCGTTCCATAATAAATGGAATAATTTTAGAAGTATCTGCGTCTTCTTCTACTGAGTTATCTGTGTCCTCAAGGATAACTGCATCATCCTCAATAAATACTTCATTATCTTCTGCCATTTATTTTTCCTTAATAGCCAAATGTTGAATCTGCCACACGCATTCCCATTGATCTTGTGGAATTTGGATCGTAATCAAATATACTAAACCGTGGTCTTGACATTATACCATAACGTAACGCATCATACAAGTGGTCTTCTGAATGTGTATCAATATCTTCTGGATTCTTTTTGTCCAGTGGTATTGCTGGTAACTGTGCTACCATGTTAGTACAAGTATTAAAGAATACTAGTCTGGGGTTTTCTGTAAACTCGTCTACTTGTAAACGTCTGTGTATTTCGTTCTTACCTGCTACACGTGAACCTTTAGAACGATCTGATGGCCTCCAACGGCATCCACGACTAATCATCTGTTCAGCAAGACTAGGGCCAGTATCACCACGCTTATGCCACAGAGAAGAGTCAAGAACTCCATACTTAATGTTTCCATCTTCTGCCTCTAGGTTTAAGACCATATCGGCAAGGTCTGTTGCTAGTACTTTACTGACGTATAATTCTCTATATACGATAAGTTGCTCATCAGGCGCAACGGCAAACCACACAACAGCACTATGAGAACCATATCCATAATCGCAAGCCCTAAACTTTACCCAGTTGTTGGGTATCTTAAATGGTTCAATAACATGTACGTTACGATCAAACTCAGTAAAGGCTGCACCTTCTTTAATATCCCAATCACCTTCTAGTAGCTGTCTACGTTGTTGTTCAGGCAACGATAGTAGCATTGCCTCGTAGTCACCCTGCTCACTTAGATAAGGATTGTCTGAAAGACGTGCAGGTATAAACCTACGTTTGAACAAAGGTTTTCCTGCCTTTGCATGTCCTGCAGGATATTTAAGTTCTTCACCTGTTTCAATATCAGTTGCATTAAAAGCTTTTCCTGCAGGAGATGGGTCAATAAACATTTTTTTAACCCAATGGTGACCCCTACCCCCTGGGTTTGTAGTTGCCCTCATAAAGATAGGCAAGTCGGGTGCAGTGGACCGTAGACGAGATCGCATATAGTTCCATGCAAATGGGGTAGCCCATTGTGTCAACTCGTCAAAGCCTATCCAGCTAAAAGCTAGACCTTGGTAACGCAGGACATCATCTTCCCTGTCTAGGTATGACATCCACAGTCTCGCACCAGATGGCGCAGTCCACTGCATCTTTCTTTCTGACCACTTAATTCCAGGCCATATCTTAGGGTACATTTCTTGTGACTTAAATATAAGTTCCCTAAGTTCTTCTGTTGTGTGACGCAGCAGTAGCCCTGAAAAGTTTGGGTGACCCATGTACCGTAAAGGGTCAGCTAACATCGCATAACTTTTTCCACCACCTGCACTGCCGCCATATAGGACTTCACGTTCACCTGCAGCAAGGAAGTCTGTCTGTGGTCCTGCGTTTGGTTTAAAGATTACGTTGTGTTGTTCCTCAATAGGAATCTCATCAACTATTTTTGCAGGTTCAGGCTTTGGCTTCGCTGTAGTTCGCTTTCTCGTAGTCCTCGTCGGCTTTGGCTCCGAGTCTTGTGCGTTCAATCTCTTCCGCTTTGGCGATTGCCTTTTTCGCATAGTCTGCCCATCTGCGAAGGCTTCTAGCTTTGTTTTTTCGTTGTCGCTCATTTTCCAACCGTTTCCGTAATCCTACGTGAGATATGTCTCTACCTGTGTTTCGTGTTAGCCAATTAGCTACTTCACGATAAGAGTACTGTTTAAGATACTTTTGTGCCTGTTCAAGCATATCAAGTTCATGCTCAATAGGTAGTAGTACGTCAGGATCGTCGGGGTCTACTTCATATCCAAATGGTATTGTCCTAGATATACGGGGAATAGGAATCCATTCGTTATCTTCTTTTATGTCTGTCGGTTGGGGTAACTTCCATTGTTTTAATGGTTTAGTCATCGTCATCCATTTGTTTTGGTGGCATTAGCATTACTCCACCTTTTGCTTCTACTTGCATTTTCTCTGTTTTAACTAAACCAGTACGGTCAAGTAATTCTTTAGCTGCTTGCATCTTGTCACGAATACCTAGCTCAGTAGGATCGTACAAAGCACCTACCATAGCCATTGCAGCTTTAGGTGCATTACGTGCCATGTATGCTGATGTAGCATCTAAGATTTCTTCTTTCAAAGAGTTAATGATCTCCGTAGATGAAGTAGCATCCGAATATCCTGCTATTCGTTTAGCAACATTGATGTCACCACCTGCTTCGTCAAATAATACTGCAAGTAGTTTCTGTTGTTTTTCTGTTAATGCTCGTGCCATTTTAACTCTTTCTTCTAAACAATGCAAGCACAAAGTTTGCTATTGATTGACCTATTTGTGTCGGGGTAGGAAGTAGCCATCCTAGTAGTAGTAACATTATAACCCAAGGGGGAATATTTTGATTACTAATCATTAGCTTTTCTACTGGGCCTGCTTCTACTTCTTTTGTTTCTGTAACAATGTCACGTCCTGCATTGTTATTTGTTTCTTCTTCGTTTGTCACTACAGCTTGTTTATTCTCTTTACCAAGCTGCGTGTTAGCAGCAACATTAGTTCCACCTGATGGAATAAACGAGGTTAGACCACAACTAGATAATAATAAAGCTAGGACTAACCATCTCATTTTATCATTGCATCATTTAATAAGATTATTTCTAATCTTTGTACAGCTAGTTGCAGTTCATTTGTAGTCTTAATATTCCAACCGATAAGACCTATTACTGCTGCAAACAGCACAGATATAATAGCTTTCTGATCCATTAGATCATAAGTTCAAAATGTGGGCCATCAATAAATGGGCGACGACCTTGTGATCTACGCAAGTCAATGTATGCGTTCATTGCATCTTCTGCAGTGTCTTCATAAAAACG
>Ga0208899_1002814_pt1 | contig 11439 bp, 13 predicted proteins | sample VirMetDEL_Nov_24_FD_184518 | JGI IMG/M metagenome (GOLD analysis project Ga0208899, IMG submission 184518) | Aqueous microbial communities from the Delaware River and Bay under freshwater to marine salinity gradient to study organic matter... | ecosystem: Environmental > Aquatic > Marine >...
CTTCTTCACTTTCTTCAATGGGCGGGATGGCTATTATCCACCGTTATAACTCTATTGAAGAACAAGCAAATCAAGTAAAGAAGGCGCTTGAAGAAGCAAATAAACCACCGGTTGATTATCCTGCTTCTTTCACACCAGTTGTTGGTGCCGCAGTTGGAGTAAGCGGAGACTTTGTTGAGCGTGCGCACGAGTGCTTTGAGGCTGGTGCAGATGTTATTTGTATTGATGTTGCGCACGGTGATCATTCTTTGATGAGGGAAGCTCTTCGTCTGCTGGATAACACACTGCAAGGCACGGCACACATCATGGCTGGTAATGTTGCGACCCTTGAAGGATTCAACCGACTTGCCGATTGGGGCGCTAACTCTATTCGTGTAGGCATTGGTGGAGGTTCTATCTGCTCAACTAGAATCCAAACAGGGCACGGTGTTCCAACACTCCAGTCTATTATTGACTGCGCCCGAACTGATCGTGATGCAATCCTTGTTGCTGATGGTGGCATTAAAAACTCTGGAGACATTGTAAAGGCTCTTGCTGCTGGCGCTGATGTTGTAATGTTGGGTTCGCTTCTTGCTGGAACTGACGAAACACCAAGCGAAACTTTCCGTGACCGTGATGGCCGCTGCTTTAAAGCTTATCGTGGTATGGCATCTGCCGAAGCACAAAAAGCTTGGCGTGGAAAAACTTCGTCCCTAGAAGGCGTATCTACCACTATTCCTTGTAAAGGCTCTGTATATAATGTTGTAGAAGAACTACTTACTGGTGTGAGGTCAGGCTTTTCCTATTCCGGAGCGAGAGACATTGTTGAGCTACAAAGCAAAGCAACATTCATTCGCCAGTCCCACAACGCAGCAGTTGAGTCCAGCACCCACATCTTACATCGATGAGCGAAGATCAAAAGCCAAACATAGTAGAGTATGAGCCAAAGTATAAAAACTTAACTTTCTCTATTGGCGAAAAGCTTCACGCTGATTTTCGTATTAGACTAAAGTATGAAGGCATTGGGCAAGGAAAGTTTCTTCGTTGGGTTATTCTCCAGTTCGTAAATCAAACATCTCTCTTAGAGCAACTGATTGAAGAATACAAGAAAGACAACGGAAATCTTTCAAAGACCCGTGAAAAAAAGATCCGCAAGGAAAAAGAAAAAACAAAAAAAGTAAGGCAAAGTTTCTCGCTTTCAGAAGAAGAGTTGGGATCTATTTTTGACATTATTGAAATAGAAATGCCTGACTTGTAGTTTTTATAAATAACATACTATTTATAACTGATGGAATAAAAAGTTTTTTTATTTTTATCATACTATTTACTACAAACACTTATTTTTAATATAACAAAGGAGTTATAACAAATGGCTAAGAAGACACTACTTTCAGAGGGACACATTCGTAAGTTCATGAAGCTTGCGGCTATTGGGCCTCTTACCGAAAACTTCCTCTCAGAAGGCGACGAGGAAATGGGCGATCCTGAAGGCGGCGAGGGAATGGACGCTCCTGAAGGCGACGAGGAAATGGACGACGAGGAGATGGGAATGGGCGATCCTGAAGGCGACGAGGACGCAATCAAAGCCGCTCTTGAGCAACTCATTGACGCCATCAAAGCCGCTCCGGAAACAGACATCGATGTGGCCACGGACCCGGATGAAATGACCGAGCCAATGGACGAAATGGCTATGGACCCAATGGAAGAAGCATCATGTGGATCCATGGAAGAAGACATATATGAAGAGCTAAACGAAGCCGTTGAGGTTGTCGATACTCAGGCCATCGTAAAGAAAGTCACCCGCAGAGTTGCAGAGCGACTAATCAAAGAGTCAAAGCAGGACAAGCTTGCCGAAGTTCTAGCAGCGAAGATCGCAGCAAAACTCGGCTAAGACCTTGACTTAGAAAAATAAGTGTTTAACTTTAAAAGACCGCAGATTATGCGGTCTTTTTTTATTAGAGGAAAAAATGGATACATGGACTATCATTGGCGTGTTTTTTCTAGGAGTATTCTCTTATCGCTTTCTAGCATCACTCTTAAACTATACACATTCCTATAACTTTCTAACATACTGCCTTGCTTCTTGCTTGACTATGATTAGATCGTTTGGAAAAGATGTGGTAACAGTTAAAGAAAGGCTAATTAAGCAAATGGAAGATCTAGACATTCCGGAAGAAGAAAAAGAAGTCATGAAAAAAAGAATGGAAAAAACTCTCAATGACTGGCAATCTGTTACGTTTGTCCGTGTTGTTGCCGTTATTCCAAAAGAGTTCTCAAAAGTCTTGAAAACTAATGAGATCTGTGATAAGATCAAGGATGCCTTTAGCGAGGTAAACAAATAAAATTTATTCTTCACAAAACGAGGTAAAATGAAGAAGAAGAAGAACAATCTAAACGAAGAGCATGAAGAGACAGTAGAAGAAGAATCCCATGGCGCAATCCATTTCTCGCTGCCAGCACAACCAGCTGAGAAGGATCTCCGAACCGTAGCCGTTTTTGGAGCAATCAACGAAGAGAAGTGCGCAGATGTTACATCAGGCATTTATTATCTTTGGCAGAACACCCCAGAGCTGTTTACCGAGGAGGAGTTAGCAGAACACGAAGGGTTGATGCAGCCCGAACAAGACATTCGTATGATCATCTCAACTTATGGCGGAGAGGTCTTAGAAATGTTTGGCATTATTGACCTTATGAACATGACAAAGTCTAGTGGTGTCGACATTGAGACTATCGGCCTAGGCAAAGTAATGTCTGCCGGCGTAGCTATTCTAGCTGCTGGGACAAAGGGTAAGCGTCTTGTTACCCGAAACTGTCGTCTTATGCTTCACCAAGCGTCCGCAGGGACAATGGGCTCTGTGCACAATATGGAGAACGAGTTGGAAGAAGTAAAGGTCCTACAGGATATGTATGTTCGCTGCGTTGCCGAGAACTCAAACTTATCCATCAAGAAGATCAAGAAAATGTTTTCGTCAAACTCAAATTATTACATCTCAGCAGAGCAAGCTGTTGAGTATGGGATCGCTGACGAAGTAATCTAAGGAGTATTATGAAGAATTATCAAAGCAAACAAAACCTATCTAATAGTATCTCAGAAGCAGTTCAGACTTTAGCTGAGAACGTCCAAACAACTTTAGGTCCGAGAGGGCGAAATGTTATTCTTCACAAGAAGGATGCGCCACCCATCATTACGAAAGATGGTGTAACCATTTCAGAGTTTATTGAGTTTGAAGATCCATTCCAAAACTCGGCAGCGCAGATTGTAAAACAGGCTGCTCGTAAAACTGCGCAGAATGCTGGTGATGGAACTACAACAACAACAGTTCTAGCAAACGCAATCTACCAACAAGCACGCCGACACGTTCTTGCTGGAACAGCACCCATTGAGATCAAACGTGGTCTAGACAAAGTGGCCGCAGCGATTGTTGATGAGTTAGAAGAAAACAAACGACCTGTTGAGAACTTGGAAGACGTAAGACACATCGCAACTATCTCTGCTAATAACGATAGTGTGATTGGCGACATTGTTGCAACCGCAATCGACAAGGCTGGAAACGATGGATCAGTCCAAATTGAAGAAGCTCGTTCAGTTGATACAACTGTCGACATCCTAGAAGGCTTCCGTTTTGACTCTGGGTTTGTTTCTCCGGCATTCATTACAAATGAAAGAGCAGGGACTTGCAACTATGAGAATGCCCTGATTTTGGTTGCTGATGAGAAGATCGATACAGTCGAACAAATCTTTCCAGTGCTTGAGTTGGTCGCTAGAGAAGGAAGACCGCTAGTTATTGTTGCCGACCAGATTGACGGACAGGCCCTTGCTGCACTTATTATGAACTCGCAGCGAGGCACAATGAAAGTGGTTGCTGTAAAGGCGCCAAGATACGGAGAAGAAAGAAAGAACATTCTTAAGGACCTAGCCGCATCAACAGGCGCAACCTTGGCTTCTGTTGATGCTGGAGTGCTCGTGAAAGATCTAGTTTTGAAAGATCTGGGCCTCTGCAAATCTATTAGCATTGGCCGTGCTCAAACTGTCGTTGTCGGCGGAAAAGGAGATCTAGAAGATGTGCAGGAACGTATTGGCGCCCTTAAAAACGAAATTACGCTATGCGATGACATGGTTCTTTGTGAAAGAATCCAGGAAAGAATTACTCGCCTTGCTTCTGGCGTTGCTGTTATTCGTGTTGGTGCTTCAACAGAAGTAGAGATGACTGAGAAGAAGCATCGCATTGAAGATGCCCTAGAGGCAGTCAGCGCTGCGCAGGCTGAAGGGATCATTGCTGGTGGGGGCTCTACCCTTTATCGTATTGGCCGCCGTCTGGGCAGCCGTGAATCACTTGGTTACGATGACTGGGAAATGGATCATCCGGATCAAAGAACCGCAGTGGCTATTATGAGAGAAGCAACAAAAGCCCCTCTACAGATTATGTGTGATAATGCTGGAGAGTCCTTTGATTTGATCAGTCGGCAGCTCCATCAGGAAGGCCGCTCTTGGGACTTTACAAAGGAAGGAGTTGTTGATGCTTATGAAACAGGTATTCTCGATCCGGTCAAGGTTACAAAAAATGCTGTCTTGAATGCAGTTTCTGTTGCCGGCACACTAATTACTACAGACTATGCTATTGTAGAGGACTAACTGTGCTTCATTCCATCTTTCGAAAACTGTTAACTGAAGACAAGCGTTCCACCGAAACAGGATACAAAAATGAAAACAAGATTGAATCTTACTTTTCACAGTATCTTGTTCAGGACGGAACAGCAAAGAACGATCGAATAAAGTCCGACATTGTGATTGAAGTTCCTGGCCACCAAGACCCAATTGGAATTGAAGTAAAGACAACGCTAGATACAGAGTTCGGTCAATTAACAGTCGGCTATGATACAGAAAGAGAACGATGGGTGATCCACAACTCGAACTTTAACAAAGACAAGAGTAAAGAAAATAAAAAGTATATGGACCGGTTCTTTGTAAAGTATCTTCAACCATACCTAAAAGATCTTAAACCTCCCGCAGGATCAAACAACATCCTAAAGAAAAGAGGAGAGCGAGATCAAATAGTTGTTGGGCTTTACAAGGAACCGGGGCATAAGAAAACACTTGAGGCAATGCAGAATTCTTGGTTTGGGGAGGGCAAAGAGCACAGAATAGAGTTATCCCCAGCCATTCTACAAAAGTATTATAACACCAAGGGAGATGATCTAATCCAGATCAACGGCTTGGGCTTGTATAAGTTATCTGACCGCTTTGATATAGCCATTCCCTACTTTGGTGAATTGGTATTCAGAGCGGATGCAAAGTTTCATATCAAAAACCATGGCGACTCTTTTACTTTCAACATTGCTTTTCGTGCTGATGATTTAGATCAGGACAAAAGCAAAATGTCAAGATTAGATATATCAAAAAAAGAAGACGCAAATAAACTTATTAAAGAAATCTAGGAGATAAAATTGTGCAACAGGAACAGTTTGAAGTTACAGTAACTAAATTAGATGGGAAGATTGATCGACTAACAGACACGATTGAGTCAATTAGATTTGCTCAAACGGATATGTATGAAAAGGTCACTAACATTGAAAAAGCAATCTACAATCCAGATGAAGGGCTTTATGCTCGCCTCAAAGAGCAAGAGTCAGATCTTGAAGACTTAAAAGAGTTTAAAGCAAACATTACAAAGTTTCTTTGGATTATTACTTCGGGTATGACTGGCATCCTTATAAAATTTGGCTTTGATTTATCCGGATAGTGCTTGACAAAAAGAACTGGTGTGTTATAATGAAACCATAGTCAAGCGGCTGTGGTTTTTCACTTGGTGTAAAACAAACTAAAGGAGATAAATAAATGAGAGTGAATTTACAATACTCTGTTGAACTAGAGGACGTTTTTAAAGAACTGGCTTTGCTTCACGTGAGAAAGAACGAAGATGTATTACAACAGATTTATACCAATTCTCAAACGCTTGAAACAAAATTAGGGGAGGAGAGCCTAAAGGGCTCGCTAAAACAAGTAGAAACATTAAGAACCCAGCTGGCGCACTTTGACTCAACTTTGGCTGACATTGGAGCAATGTTAGAAGGTTATGAAATGGTTGTAGCACAGCAGGTATTACAAAAACAAACAGAGGAAACAAATGAGCAACTTAGTGAAACTAACGAGAGTGGAGAAGGTGGGCAAGAACTTCAACCTGAGTGAAGTATACGTCAATCCTGAATCAGTTTCTTACGTAATGGAGAATGTGCTCCTAAAAAGAAATCTGAACGAATCTAAAGAAGCTTGGCCGGATGATGTATCACAAATGCATCGCTTTTCAACAATCCACATTAATGGCCACACTCCCATCAATGTAGTTGGAGATCCAGCACTCGTTGAACAAAAGATCTTTGAGTCAAACAAACAACTACTCAAGGGATAAAGTGGTAATAAATATTTGACACCATTATAAAAGTGCATATATTTATACCCAATTAACATCTTAACCAAAATTAAAGGAGAAAAAAATGTTAAGAACAGCATACACAAGGCACGACCGACTACTTGATTCATTATTTGGAAATAACTGGTCAGCCAGACAACCGGCACATATGCGTGCACAATTATCTGCGAATACTGAAAACAATGCTTATCGGATTCAAAGAGAGGAAGGGCAGTGCACAATTGTGGTACCACTCCCAGGCGCAAAGCGAGAGGACATCAATGTTTCTCTTGACGGAAACATCCTAGCTATCTCTTGCAAGTCAGAACTAGGCTTTGGGTTTGAGGACTTCAACACAACTTTTAGAACGACCGAAGGCACTTCTGAAAGCCACATCCAAGCATCCTATGAAAATGGAGTTCTAAGTGTTGTTGTAAAGGAGCCAGAAGTTCAGATTACAACAAAACAAATCCCAGTCAGCTAAAAAGGCTGAGTCTAAGAGAAAAGCGGCCAAACGGCCGCTTTTTTGTTGTTTTTGTTCTTGAATGACTATTTATGTTAGATCGTCAAAAAAGGTAAAATAAATGACTGAACAAGATCTCACTTCTCTTGTTGAGGAAGTTTTAGAAGAACGAAAGAAAAAGAGAAAGAAAAGCAAAAAAAAGAAAGAAGACCGCTGCACTCGTATCGCAAAGCGTAAATACGATGTTTGGCCTTCTGCTTATGCTTCCGGTGCTGTTGTAAGATGTCGCAAGGGGAAGATCTGGAAAGGCCTCAAAGAAGAAGAGCTAGCAGAAATTTCCGAAGAAGAGCTTTTAGAGATCTTGGCCGAAGAAGAAGATGAAACGCTTGAAGAAAAGAAAAGAAAACTAACCAAAAAGCCTTCATCAGAAACTTCACTTCGTGATTGGTTTAAAAGAAAAGGAGAACCAGGTAAAGGAGGCGGCTGGGTTGATTGCAACTCGCCAATAAGAAAAGACGGCAAAATAACCGGCTATAAGTCTTGTGGTCGTTCTGGTAAAGACGACAAACGCTCCAAATACCCTGCTTGCCGCCCAACACCTTCTGCTTGCAAGTCAAAAGGCAGGGGAAAGTCTTGGGGAAAGAAATCAGCCAAAGGAATGAAAGAATCAATGAACAACTTGCAAGAACAAATTGAGAATGAAATCTTAGCACTTCTCAGCGAAGCAAAAGAAGAGGAAGTTAAAGACCTTATTGGAATTTCCAACCAAAAGAACCATATAGACTTCTTTAATGAAGATGGTAGTATTAAGACTGAAAAAGAAGAAGAATACAATATAGAAGTTAAAAAATACTTAAAACAGCTAAGTAATATCCCAAAGCAATATCTATCTTGGGTACAGAAAATGTCAAGCGGCGATCCAGAGCCACTTGATGAAATTATTTCAATGCTCAAAGCATACCTTGAGAACAAAAGTAAGTTTCAAGGCACAAAGCTCAAAAACTTAACCCCAGGTGGTATCAGACAAAAAATAGAGGATCTTGGTGAAGACAGCGATCAAAAGTCGTCAGAGAAAATCTCCCAGAATAACGATAAAATTTACGAATCAAACAACTGGGTTGGTGTTTATCCAAAAACAAAAGAAGGATCTATTAACGCTTGCAAAAATCTTTCAGCAGGTGTTCAATGGTGTACTGCTGCCACTAAAACAGAAAACTATTTTGATAGTTATACTGGCGAATACAACATTCATCTTTATTATTTCTTTAGAAAAGGTGGAAACACAAGATCTAATCCAAATGATGCAATTGCAATTGGGTGGGTTAAGAAAGATGGAAAACTACAAATTATCCACAAGAGAAACGCAACAGTTAATGCAACCAATAAGGATCTTTCAGAGTCAGATCTTCAAGAAGTCTTTGGTAGTGAATGGAGTTCTGTTAAAGACGCAATGCTTCAAGATCTTGGAAAAGAAGAAAGAAAAGAAACCGCATTCAATAAAATAGTCTCCAATCTAACACCGGAAACATTAAACGCTCAACTGACAGCAATTAATGATCCTAAAGAACAAATCCAGACTTTACTACATTTACTTAAAAATGAGATCTTTGTTCAAAACAAAGAAAGAACAAATTTTGCAACTTTAAAACTAAGTAAGATGACTTTGGATTTAAATTTATACAACACCGAAATAACCACCCTTCCAGATAACTTAAAAGTTGGTGGAAATTTAAATTTATACAAAACCAAAATAACCACCCTTCCAAACAACTTAAAAGTTGGTGGAAATTTAAATTTACCCTACACCAAAATAACCACCCTTCCAGATAACTTAGAAGTTGGTGGAAATTTAGATTTATACAACACCAAAATAACCACCCTTCCAGATAACTTAGAAGTTGGTGGAGAGATAATCGGAAGTGATGGTAAGAAAATAAGAAAAGCATCAAAAAAGGAAAATGGCTCAATGGAAAACATAGAAGAACAAATTTTATTAGAGGTAATGCAACTTCTTGAGTCGACAAACATCTCAGAAGGAATGCAATACCATATAGATAACAAAATACCCTTAACGGAGGTTGTCTATAGACCGCTCTCAGAGGGCTTTATGAGCCTTATGAAAGAAGCCCGCAACCTATACTCCCTTGGACTGTATGAAGCCCTCACAGAGGAAGAGAAGGACATTCTGGAGAGTGATTTAGGTGACGTTGATGTACACAAAGGGAAACCAGTCCCGCTTGATATGCCGATGCTCGAAGAACAAGAGTTAGACGAAGCCAAATACAAAGGCAAAGAAGTAGCACTAGGGAAACCAAAGAAAGGCGGCTCAAAAAAATACTATGTTTATGTAAGGAATCCAAAAACAGGAAACGTCAAGAAAGTATCATACGGTTCTCCTGATATGAAATCTAACTGGAATGACCCAGAAGCTAGAAAGTCTTTTGCTGCTAGACATAAATGTGCTGAGAAGAAAGACAAAACATCTCCGGGTTGGTGGAGCTGTAGAGCGCATCGGCACTTTGGTAAAAACGTTTCAGGAACATACTGGTAAGAAACAAAAGGAAACAAAAGGAAAAACTAAAATGAGCAAGCCCTATAAAGATAAGATAATTTCTGAAAACAAGCGCATTCGACTTTTTGAGCATGCCACTATCGATAAAAGCGATCTAGAGTGGCACCGTGATAAAGAAAGTCGCTTGGTTGAGGTTATTGAGGCAAATGGTTGGAAGTTCCAGTTCGACGATGAGCTTCCTGTTGTGCTCAATGAGGGCGATCAACTGTTTATCCCTAAAGAAGAATTCCACCGAACCATCAAAGGTCACGGTGATTTAGTTATTCGCATTACAGAAAACCCTTCACAAAAAGCAATCCAAGAAGCAAAAGGCTCGACAAAAGGATATATTTACGAAGTTATGGTAAGAATGGTTACAGATCGAAACAGAAACAAGTCAGAGATCGTCAATGACCTTCGCTCGATCAAGGATGTAACAGTTGTTTCTATCATCCCAGGGCAGGACTTTAGGCTACAAAAAGGAGTAGCAAGGGAAAAGACCTTAATCAAAATCAAATTCACCCCTGGCGCTTCTCCTGTAAAGAAAATGCAACAAATAAAAGGGGCAGCGTTCGGAAGGTCGTCTGACGGAGGCTGTTCTCATCCAAAGATCCTAGGCTTAATCGAGCTAGACTTTAAAAGAGAAACACTCAAACCAATCCGAACTTACTAAAGGAAAGCAAAATGAAAGACCAACCGACTGTAAGCTTTGACTTTGATAGCACAATCCTAAAAAAAGAATGGGATGAAGAAGAAGGAATGGACGTTCCGGTAGGCTTAGACCCAATAGCAGCAGACCTTATCAAAAAAGAGCGCAAAGCTGGTAATAAGGTTATTATTGTAACTTCACGCTACGGTCCAAAACCAGCCTTTGGTCGTGATAATGAAGATATAATTGCGACCGTCCAAGAACTAGGAGAGCCATCCGAAGATCCTGAAGAACCCAAAAAGCCCATCCCAGTTTATTTTACTAACGGCGAAGATAAAGTGAAAACTCTTCTTGACTTGAACGTTATAAGGCACTATGATGATGATCCTCAAGAACACAAAGCAATAAAGGACAAGAAAGCAAAAATTGAGTTGCCAACAATGTTCTTGAGGGAAAGCAAAAAAGAGCCGGCTATTAAGATCTTGATAAGGAAACTAGTGCTACAAGAACTAGAAGCCTATCAAAAGAAAATACAGAAAGGTTATGTAAAGAAACGAAATAAGTATCTTACAACTGGACCACAAAAAACCGGCGGTGCTCCTTATACAAGATCACCAAAACCAACAAGATCAAAATCAGCACCGCCCGGCTTTGGCGGGGCAGAGGAATAAAATGAAAGACATAAAACTTATAATGGAAAACTGGAGAGGGTTTCTAGAAGAAGCAACAATAAGACCGGGAAGAGAGTATTATTATGTTGATGTAAAAAAAGCACCAAAAAGAAACATCATCAATGCTATCCTGCAGGCAACCAAGTTAGAGAGCCCTGAAGAGTTAGAAAACAAATTATTTTGTTCTTGTGTTCTTTCAGAAGAGCAAGCCAATTTTACTTTTCACTTCGCACCGGAAGGTGTTTCACAGGCAGACATAACAACTGCAAACAAAAATAATGCACCAACTGAAAGCATGACCAACTCTAGTGAGGTCCATACTTTTACAAGAGCTATAGAGCCAGGAAAAACTAAAATTTCTTGGTTACAGGTAAAAAAAGAAGAACTAAGAGCAGAACTTATTGCCTTGGAGAAAATACAAAAACAATTTATTGATGCTGGTATTTTTCCAAACAAAGAAGACCAAGAAGGAGAAACCGCAACAATAACAATCAAAAGTTCACAAAGCGATTCAACAGTAACACTAGAGGGCGTTGCCGGGATTAGAAAAACTGACTCTAAAGATTGTGTTGGAGACTTTGAGTTCTTTGATATTGACGGCAATACGATCAATCATACTGCTGGTAAAGAAAATAAACCATTTTTGATTTCTCATAAAGCTATTGGCTTTGAAAGGTATGCTGCTTTAAAATCTACACTCAACAAAATTGTTTCGGCAA
>Ga0208899_1002818_pt1 | contig 11433 bp, 9 predicted proteins | sample VirMetDEL_Nov_24_FD_184518 | JGI IMG/M metagenome (GOLD analysis project Ga0208899, IMG submission 184518) | Aqueous microbial communities from the Delaware River and Bay under freshwater to marine salinity gradient to study organic matter... | ecosystem: Environmental > Aquatic > Marine >...
TTTTACTGCTAAAGCTGTAAAAGAAATCGGAGCAGACACTTTAATGTCTATGATGAAAGAAGCTGAAGTTAAAGCAGATGAAAGACAAGCAGTCGCAAATGGTGGAACTGTTACAACTACTGTTAGGCAAGAAGAAGATGATTATGACTTTGGGGCTGACCCAGAAGAACAAGAACTTCGTAATGCTGCATTAAATGAACAGATGAGAAATCTTAATCCAAGATTGCGATAAACTACGATAGAGCTACCCTAAGATATTAGGCACTCTATTACTTATAAAAACCGAAAGGCTACCTTTACAAACAAGCCCTCTAGTCGACATAGAGCTACCTTGTAGACAAAGCCCCAATTAGGAGGATAGAAAATGACTGAAGAAGTCTTAAAAGAGGAACAAGCAAATCCTTATAACCAAAAAAAAGCTTGGCATACTGGTGAAGATAAACCTTTTAAATCTAGTAATGAGATGTTTTTTGAAGAGCCATCAAATGAAGTTGACGAAAGTGACGAAATTGAAATGGCTAAACAGGAAGAAGTAGTAGAACAAAGTAATACTCCTTATAAAAAACCTGATTACAAAAAGCGTTACGATGATTTAAAAAGACATTATGATAGTAAACTTAATGAATTTAAGTCTAGGGAAGAAGAGTTATTAGATGAAGCTACTAAAAATAGAACTGAATATAAAGCTCCTAAAACCGAAGAAGAACTTGAAGAATTTAAAAACTCATATCCTGATGTTTATGAAGTTGTTGAAACTGTTGCACATCTACAAAGTGAATCTAAGGCAAAAGTTCTAGAAGAACGTCTTAGTAAACTCCAAGAAAGAGAACAACAAATAGTTCAACAAGAATCAGAAAAAAGGTTAATGGAAAACCATCCTGACTTTGATGATATCAGAAACAGCGATGACTTTCATGCATGGGCAAAAGAGCAACCTGAAGCTATCCAAGATTGGATATATAAGAATGCTAACGATGCCGACTTAGCTAGTAGAGCTATAGATTTGTTTAAAAAGGATATAGGCTTAGATACTCCGAAAAAGAAAAGGTCATCTTCTAAAAAGACTAGTTCTGCTGCGGATATGGTTTCAACTAAAACAACAAGTGTTGAACCAACGCAAGAGAAAATATGGTCTGAAAAGGAGATTGCTGCAATGAGTATGGCTGAATTTGATAAGTACGAAAGTGAAATCAGTGAGGCTATGCAACAAGGCAGAATCATTAAATAAACTATAAAACACAGGAGAATATCCCATGGCTCAATTTTTTGAACCCTCAACGGATACTAATGCTAACTTTGCAAACTCTGTAAGTGGACAAACTAATAGTTTTTTCCTACCTTCAATTTATTCTAAAAAGGTTTTAAACTTTTTCAGAAAATCTTCGGTAGTTGAAGCTATTACTAACACTGATTACGCTGGAGAAATATCAGCGTTTGGAGACTCTGTAAAGATTATCAAGGAGCCAGTAATTTCTGTATCAGCGTATACTAGAAATACTGACACAACTGAAACTAAACTAACAGATGCTGAACTATCTTTAGTAGTTGACCAAGCTAATGCTTTCAAATTCATCGTTGATGATATTGAAACTAATATGTCTCACGTTAACTTTAAAGAAGTTGCTACTTCATCAGCTGCTTATGCTCTTAAAGATGCATACGATGCTGCTGTTATAGCTGAAATGTTTGCTGGAGTTTCTTCATCATCACCTGACCATATATTAGGTTCTGACAGTGCTACTGATTTAGCAGCTGGAACTTTTGATGGAACTGGTAACTTAGACATAGGTTTTGGTTCTAGTGAACATGACCCTCTAGATTTAATGGCTAGAATGGCTAGATTATTAGATGAAGCAAACGTACCTGAAGAAGGCAGATGGTTCGTTGCTAGTCCTGACTTCTATGAAGTACTAGGTCAAGCATCTTCTAAATTGTTGTCTGTAGACTTCAATGCAGGTCAAGGCTCAATCAGAAATGGTTTAGTATCAAGTGGTAAACTTCGTGGATTTGATATGTACAAATCAAACAACATTGCTGCAACATCTAATGCTGCTGGTAAAGTTTTGGCTGGACATATGTCATCTACAGCTACTGCACAAACTATTCTTTCAACAGAAGTGTTGAGAGACCCAACTTCGTTTGGTGATATAGTTCGTGGATTGCATGTATACGGAGCAAACGTCTTAAGAGACGATGCTTTAGTTTCTGCATTCTATGGTATTGACTAATACTAAATTTGGGGAGGTCTTCGGACCTCTCCTTTTTTATAATTAAAAGGAAAATAAAATGATGTACGGAAAAGATAAAAAGAAAAAAATGATGAAAGGCGGAATGTCTAAAAAGAAAATGATGTATGGTGGTATGGCTAAAAAGAAAATGATGAAAGGTGGCAGAACTATGTATAGTGCTGGTGGTGACGTTAGTGTAATGCCTGTAGCTAAACCTAATTAATCATGGCTAAAGGAGTTAAACATTACAAAAGAGATGGTACATTACATAAAGGTACTTCTCATAAAATGCCTAACGGAGATTTACATACCAATAAAACTCATACTAAAACAAGTGTAAAATTATTTCATTTTAAAGACTTAAGTAAAAAAGCACAAAAAAAAGCTAAAGGAACAGCATAATGGCTAAAACCTATTTAACATTAACTAATGAAGTACTAAGAGAATTAAATGAAGTAGTACTTACATCATCAAATTTTGCAAGTGCTACAGGAATACAGCAGTTTGTAAAACAAGTTATTAATAAATCTATTAATGATATAGCTAATGAAGAACCTCAATTACCTTTCTTTTCTGCTGGAGTAAGCGGTGGTACTGACCCTTTCTATGGAAATACTACAGTAGCTTCAGTAGCAGGAACAAGATGGTATACTTTAAAAGCAGGAAGCTCAAGTATTATAGATGATTTTGCATCTATAGATTGGGATGATTTTTATATAACAACAATTAATGTTAGTGGGGAAACAGCACCTTTTGTATCTAAAGGATTAAAATTTTTAAGTTTAGCTGATTGGACTAGATATCACAGAGACTCAGAAAATATTGATGATGCAGATTCTCAAAGCTATGGAGAACCTACTTATGTTATTAAATCTCCAGACAATAGAAAGTTTGGTTTAAGTCCAATACCAGATAAAGTTTATAATGTACATTTTTATGCATTTACTAAACCAACAGAATTAAGTGCTTTTGGTGATGTCATAACATTACCAGACCAATATAGTAATCTTATTACAGCTAGAGCTAGATACTATACTTGGCAATTTAAAGAAAGCCCACAACAAGCAGCTTTTGCAATGGATGATTACAAAAGAGGCATGAGACAAATGAAATCAAATTTAATAAATCCTGCTCCTAGAGATATGACAGACGATAGGACTTACTTCTAATGCCAGTATCTCAACCATACGCTATAGCATGTGACGGTGGATTAGACACTAGTGCTAGTCCTTTTGAACTTATTAAACGACCCGGATTTGCCAAAGAGCTAACAAACTTTGAAGTTGATGTTTCAGGTGGCTATAGAAGAATTAATGGCTTTACTGCTTTTGGTGGCAGTAATGCAGCTAGACCTAATAGTTCTAATGCTATTTTAGGTTTACATGTTTATGCTGATGGAGTAATAGCTTCATCAGGAACTAATATTTATTTTAGTTTAGATGGAGTAACTTGGTTACAAATAAATAAAGCTAGTGTAGCTAGTAGTGGAGATAACTTTAGTACCTTTGATGGTCGTAGTGCTTCTGCTAGAACTTCACAAAGCTTTACTCACTTCGTAACTCACGAAGGTGATACACAATATGGTGAAGTAATTATAACTGATGAAGGTTCTGGTGTCAAACCTTTTTATTTTAAAATGACAGGTACAGGAGCATTAAGTAATAGAACTTTTTTTGCTAAAGAAATAACAGTAAGTGGTTCTACCTTTCCTAAGTTTTGTACTGTGCATGATAAACATTTAGTAGTTGCTGGTGCAGCTACAGCTCCAAACACTATTTTTTATAGTGGTACAAATGATATAGATGATTTTAGTTCTACTGGTTCAGGTAGTATTGTACTAGATGACCAAGTAGTAGGTATCAGAAGTTTTAGGGATGATTTAATTATTTTTTGTAGAAATAGTATTTATAAGTTGACAAACATCAATAATAGTAGTACAATAGCTATAGAGCCAATAACACAAAACATTGGTTGTTTAGATGGTAAAAGTATACAAGAGATTGGTGGTGACTTAGTTTTCTTAGCACCAGATGGAATAAGAACATTAGCCGGTACAGTAAGAATTGGTGATGTTGAGTTAGGAACAGTAAGTAGAGCTATACAACCTATTATAAAAAATATAGCAGATGGTATAGGAAGTTTTAATTTAAGTACGATTGTAATAAGAGATAAATCTCAGTATCGTTTATACTATGGTAGTTCTACAACTGGTGATGCTTCACAAGGTATTATAGGAACTCTTAGAACTAATGCACAAGGCTTTACACAGTTTCAATGGTCTGAAACAAGTGGAATAGATGCAAGTGCTGCAGCTACTTCTGGATTTGATTCATCCGGAGTTGAACAATTTTATCATGGTAACTATGCAGGTTTTACATTTAACCATGATGTAGGTGATAGTTTTATTAATGCTTCACAAGCTACAGTAAATATAGATGCTTCTTATGCAACTCCAGATATAGATTATGGAGACTTAGGAACATTAAAAACTTTACAATATGTAAAAGTATCAGCAACTCCAGAAGGAGATGTAGATACTAAAATAAAAGTAATTTATGATTACAATTCACCAAGCACACCACAACCAGAAGCTTATGATATAGACATGTCTAAACCTTCATTATTTGGTACAGCAGTGTTTAATTCATCATTTACTTTTGGAGCACCAACAGAACCAATTACAAGAGTTACACTACAAGGTAGTGGACATACAAACAGTTTTAAAATATTTAGTGATAATCAAAATTCACCATACACAATTAATGGTCTATATATAGACTATGTACCTTCAGGGAGATTATAAAAATGGCACAAACATATACTAGACAAAGTTCGTTTGCAGATGGCGATACTATAACAGCAGCATTATTTAATAATGAATTTAATCAATTAGTTAATGCTTTTGCTTACTCTTCTAGTAGTTCATCTAGTACTGGACACCAACATGACGGAACAGCTGGTGGTGGTGGTAACATTGGTAAGATAGGTGACTTAGACTTTTTAAATAAAATAACAGTCAGTGGTAATACTTGGGAGTTCTATGTAGAAGTTTCTAGTGCAGCAGCTAAACAATTAGTTTTACAAGATGGTGCTTTAGTACCAAATGCTGATAGTGATTTAGATTTAGGAACAAGTTCATTATATTTTAAAGATGCTTATATAGATTCAATAACTACTACAGGTAACGTAGCTGTCGGTGGTAATTTAACTGTTACAGGTACTACAACATTTAATGGTGGTACTATTACTATGGGTGATGCTGCTACTGATAATGTAGTCTTTGGAGCTGATGTAGATTCTAACATTATTCCAGATGATGATAATACTTATGACTTAGGTAGTTCTTCACAACAATGGAAAGATATTTATATTGATGGTGTAGCTTATTTAGATGCAATAGACTTTAACGGAACAACAATTACAGCAACAGCTGCTGAACTAAATATATTAGATGGAGTAACATCTACAGCAACTGAATTAAATTTATTAGATGGAGTAACTAGTACTACAGCAGAACTTAATATACTTGATGGTGTTACTTCTACTGCTGCAGAACTTAATATCTTAGACGGTGTTACAAGTACTACAGCAGAACTAAACATCCTTGATGGTGTTACAGCTAGTGCAACTGATATAAACCTTATAGATGGGATAACAAACGGAACAGTAATAGCAAGTAAAGCTATAATTACAGATTCAAATAAAGACATAACTGGAGGTAGAAATATTACTATCTCTGGAGAACTTGATGCAGGTTCGTTAGATGTAAGTGGTGATGCAGATATAGACGGTACACTTGAGACAGATGCACTTTCTATAAATGGTACAGCAGTTACTAGTACTGCAGCAGAACTAAACATACTTGATGGTGTTACCAGCACTGCAGCAGAGTTAAATATTTTAGATGGTGTAACAAGCACTGCAGCAGAGTTAAATATTTTAGATGGTGTTACTGCAAGTGCAACAGACATTAATCTTATAGATGGAATTACAAATGGAACTGTTATAGCTAGTAAAGCTATTATAACAGATTCAAACAAAGATATAACTGGTGGTCGTAACATTACGATTAGTGGTGAGTTAGATGCAGCTACACTTGATATATCAGGTAATGCAGACATAGACGGTACATTAGAAGCTGATGCTATTACTATTGGTGGAGTTACTTTAGCAGAAACTATTTCTGATACTGTAGGTGCTATGGTATCTTCTAATACAGAAACTAATATAACAGTTTCTTATGATGATTCAGACAATACTTTAGACTTTGTAATTGGCACACTTAACCAAGATACTACAGGTTTAGCAGCTACTGCAACAGCTTTAGCAACTGCAAGAACAATTCATGGTGTATCATTTGATGGTACAGCAAACATAGACTTGTCAGAAGTTATTCAAGATACTGTAGGTGCTATGGTATCTTCTAATACTGAGTCAGGTATTACAGTTGCTTATGAAGATAGTGATGGTACATTAGACTTTACAATTGGCACACTTAATCAAGATACTACAGGTACAGCAGCACTAGCTACAACAGTTACAATTTCTGCTAACAATAGTACAGATGAAACAATATTTCCTGTATTTGTTGATGGTGCTACAGGAACGCAAGGATTAGAAACTGATACAGGATTTACTTATAATCCTAGTTCTGGATTACTTACTATAGCAGGTGAGTTAGACGCAGGAAGTTTAGATATTTCTGGTAACGCTGATATTGATGGTACTTTAGAAGCCGATGCAATTACTATTGGTGGTGTAACACTAGCTGAAACAATTCAAGATACTGTTGGAGCTATGGTATCTTCAAATACCGAATCAGGTATTACAGTAGCTTATCAAGATGCTGATGGTACATTAGACTTTACTGTAACTGGTGGAGTTGTAAATGAAGTTGTTGATGCTGACGGTGATACTAAGATTCAAGTAGAAGAAAGTTCTGACGAAGATACTATTAGATTTGATATTGCTGGAACTGAACAAATAGTTTTAGCTGATGGAGTTTTAAAACCTACAACTGATTCAGATGTAGATTTAGGTACATCGTCTCTTTACTTTAAAGATGCTTACATAGATACTATTACTACTACAGGTGTAGTAAATGCAGCTTCTTTAGACATCTCTGGTGATATTGACGTAGACGGAACTACGAACTTAGATGTAGTAGATATAGACGGTGCTGTAGATATGGCATCAACGCTACAAGTAGATGGAGCTATTACAGGTTCAAGCACAATAAATGGCGTAGGAATTAAATACAATATTACAAATTTTTCTAACAGCTTATTAATTAGTAATGATGCGGGTACAGGCACTTTAGATGCTGCTTCTAACAACACAGGTTTTGGTCACGAAGTTTTTGATGATTTAACAAGCGGTGATGATAATACAGGTTTAGGATATCAAGCCCTAGATAATTTAACTACAGGAGACGAAAACACAGCTATTGGTAAAGATTCTGGAACAGCAGTAAGCACAGGTAATAAAAACACTTTCGTGGGAAGTAGGTCAGGTGCTTCAACAACTACAGCTAGTTTTAATACAGGTGTAGGTATGTTAGCTTTAAATGCAAACTCAACAGGAGCAAACAATACAGGAGTTGGTTTACAAGCATTAGCAAACAATACTACAGCTGATAACAACACTGCTTTAGGTTTTCAAGCACTTTTGACTAATTCTACAGGACACAGTAATACATCAGTTGGTGCTTTATCACTTGATGCAAATACTACTGGAATTAGAAATACTGCTGTTGGTTTTGAATCGTTAAGTGCAAATACTGAAGGTACTCAAAACACAGCAGTCGGTAAAGGTGCTTTACTTGTAAATACCACAGGTATTGAAAATACAGGAGTTGGTTCAAGTGCTTTAGATGCTAACACCACAGGTAATTACAACACAGCAGTAGGACAAGGTTCTTTAGATAATAATACCACAGCAGATAATAATACTGCTCTTGGACACGATTCTTTAAAAGCTAACACAACTGGTACAGCAAACACAGCAGTTGGAGGTGCATCTTTAGCATCAACTACCACCAATGGTAATAATACTGCAGTTGGTTTTGCAGCTTTAAATGCAAACACCACTGGAGGAGAAAACACTGGTTTAGGAAGAGGTGCTTTAGCATCAAACACCACAGCTAATAATAATGTAGCAGTAGGAGCTTTTGCTCTTGAGGACAATACTACAGGAGCAGATAACACCGCAGTTGGTTTTAATGCTTTGACTAATAACACCACAGCAAGTAATAACACCGCAGTAGGTAAATTTTCTTTAAAAGCAAACACCACAGGCTCTACAAATGTTGCAGTAGGAAGATTAGCTTTATCTGCAAATACTACAGCCTCAGATAACACCGCAGTGGGAGATTATTCATTAGGAGTAAACACTACTGGAGCTCAAAATATTGCAATAGGTGGCAATGCTTTATCGGCAAATACCACAGCTTCTAACAACACAGCGGTTGGTTATAATTCTTTACTATCAAACACTACAGGAACACAAAACGTAGCAATAGGCTCTAATGCGTTAGACGCTAATACAACTGCTTCAGCAAACATAGCTATAGGACATGATGCTCTTGGAGCAACAACTACAGGTGGATTTAACACAGCTGTAGGAAATTCTGCATTAGATGCTAATACTACTGGTGCATCAAACGTAGCTATAGGAGACACTGCTTTAGGAGCAAATACAACAGCATCTAATAATGTTGCAGTTGGTAATTCAGCTTTATCAGTAAACACCACAGCAGACAATAATACCGCAGTAGGTAAAGATGCTTTAAAAGCAAATACAACAGGTACAAGACTTGCAGCATTTGGTACATTTACTTTAGATAGCAACACCACTGCTAATGATAATACAGGTTTTGGTTATGGTGCTTTAGCTACTACTACCACAGGAGCAGATAACACAGCAGTTGGTTCACAAGCTTTAGTAGCAAACACAACAGGTGGCTCAAATACAGCTCTTGGATTTAATGCTTTATTAGATAATACAACAGGTGGTGCTAATGTTGGTCTTGGTTACCAAGCTTTAGCAAATAACACTACAGCTAGTAATAATGTAGCAATTGGAGTTAATGCTGCAAGTACAAATACCACAGGTGCAGACTTAGTAGCAATAGGAAGAGGAGCTGCAAGTGCTAACACCACAGGAGCTCAAAACACAGCTATAGGTTCACAAGCATTATTAGCAAACACTACAGCAAGTTTTAATGTCGCAGTAGGTTCAGATGCAGCAGCTTCAACAACAATTGGAGCTCAAAATACTGCACTAGGTCATAATGCTTTTAATGCAAATACTCAAGGTGGCAATAATGTAGCGATAGGAACTAACGCTTTAGATGCAAGTTTACAGTCGGATAATAATACCGCAGTAGGACACCAAGCTTTAACAGCTTCTACAAGTGGTGATGCTAATACTGCTGTAGGTAAAGATGCAGGACTTGCAGTTACTACAGGTGATAATAATACTTGTGTTGGATATCAAGCTGGAGATTCTATAACAACAGGAGGTAATAATGTTGTAATTGGTCAATTTAGTGATGTTTCGGCTGCTGGTATTAGCAATGAAGTTATTGTTGGTAATAACTTAACAGGTAAAGGAGATGATACAGCTTTTATTGGTGGACAAAATGGTGCTTATAATGAAGCTAATAGTAGCACTTGGTCAACAACTTCTGATAAAAGAATTAAGAAAAACATTGTTGATAATAATATTGGTTTAGAAAAACTAAATCAAATTCAAGTTAGAAATTTTGAATATAGAACAAAAGATGAAATAACTGAAGTAACAGATAAAGCAGCTATTGATATTTCTGGTGTTCAAATTGGAGTTATAGCACAAGAAATAGAAAATATATTCCCAGACGTAGTAACTGAAAAAACTACAGGAGTAAAAACAGTAAATACAGAAAATTTAACTTGGTATTTAATCAACGCAGTAAAAGAATTATCAACGAAAGTTGATGAATTACAACAACAACTAAACTCAAAGGAGTAAATAAAATGGCAGTAACAAAAGACTTAACAAAAGCTACACCGTATGAAGATGCGAATAGTAAAGTAGCTAAGTGGGCACTTGAATACACTTACGAAAACGATAGCGAAGGCGATGCAACTTATTACAAGTCTGTATTTAATCAAACTATTGAACAAGAAGATGCAGATGGAAATGCTAACTTTACACTACAAGGTAAAGGAGATTTTTCTAAAGCTGATTTAGTAGCACTTTGTCCTGTTTCACATTGGGATACAGTATTTGCTAGTCAAGTAGACTCAGTTATTACTAATCCAGTAGTGAGTCCTACAGCAGACGAATCTTTTAGTATACCTAGTTAATCAAAGGAGGTTCTTGGATGGAACTTTCATCTTATTTAATATGGAATGCATTTATAACTTTGGTCCTTGCACCAGTGCTATACAGTATCAGAGAAAATGCTAAAGAAGCTAAAAGGTTAGATGTGCTTTTAAATAAAACTAGAGAAGAAATTGCTAGAGAGTATGTAACTAAAACAGAACTCAAAGACGATTTTAATTTATTAATTGACAGGCTTGAAAAGCTTGATGAAAAACTTGACAAACTCTTTGAGGCTAAGTAAAATACATTATGAAGAAACGTAAAGGTTATAGAGCAGGTACTAGTTCAGTACGACAAGATTATCGTGAAGGTGGTAGAGTTCAGGCTGCTAATGGTGGTCAGTCAATAGAACCTCAAGTAAATGTACCATCTGTTCAAACTAAAGAACAGTTTATTGCAGAGTATAAAAAAAATAATCCTGAACCCGGTGGTGGGGGTATGGGAAGGAGTAATGCAATGAAAGCATATAATGCAGCTGCAGATAATGCTTATACTAGTTATATACAAAGTTTTAATACTGCTTTTACTACACCAGTTAATATTTATGGTATAGACTCTAACCTTAATACATCACCACCTAAAACACCAGAACAACTAGCAGCAGAAGAAGCGAGAAGAACTATGGCAAAAGATAGAAGAAGTAGAATAGAAAGAACAGGTGCACAAGCAGAACAAATAGCTGCTGGTGATGTTGGAAATATACCTACAGCTAATGTTGCTCAAGTTGGTTTAGAAGGAACTACAGTTGGTGCTCAAACTATACAACCTACCGGAGGAGCTGAAGCTACTACTATTGCTCAACCAACAACTGAACAAGTTTCTACAGTAGCTGATATAG
>Ga0208899_1002820_pt1 | contig 11425 bp, 15 predicted proteins | sample VirMetDEL_Nov_24_FD_184518 | JGI IMG/M metagenome (GOLD analysis project Ga0208899, IMG submission 184518) | Aqueous microbial communities from the Delaware River and Bay under freshwater to marine salinity gradient to study organic matter... | ecosystem: Environmental > Aquatic > Marine >...
GCCCCGTTCCCGTTGGCTTGCCGAACTCTATGTAATTGCGATAATCGGAATTAGTACCAACCTTGAAGCCGTCTTCTACGGGGTCGGTTACGATTGAGTCCTGAAGGTGGCCATCTTTTACGGGGACAATCTCCCTAGCGTTGGATTGAATCTCCTTGGCCCCGATGAGTAGTTCACCCATAACCTTCCTATAAACTTCTTGCTTGGCCTTCCTGACCTTCGCTAGCAGTTCCTTATCTTCTACCTCAACCCTAAACACTAGTAGCGGTAAAGGTGACCATTCCAGTTAGATCAGGTGTGGGGAAGCTTTCCACTCGGTACGTTGTGCCCCTCCAACTAATAGCCTTAATGGACTCGCTCCCCGTTGTGGTTACCTCCTCAGAAGAATAGTCCGTAGCGTCACGCATTGTGACGACAATAGAAGCGTTTCTAGACGCGTTTGGGTTCTGTTGGGTGTACCCCGTGGATTCAACTTGAACGTCTGCATACTGCTCTCTAAGTTGCGTTAAAGCGGTTGTGAAGCCCCCTATCTCGTCCGTGGTATTGGTTTCCGTATAAAGAATTATTAACTCTCTCATCCTTACCTATTTAAAGTTAAGCATAAAAAGAGGTAAATCGCCTATACCCTGACAAAAGGTTTTTAACGGTCAATTCAGTTTCTGAAGTGATCGTTCCCTTAATGGTTACCTTCCTTTCATCGTAGAGTTCAGCGGCAATTAACAAGATAGCTTGTTGGATAGCATCGGGTAGAATTGAGGGTGTTGCCGTGTAGGTAACTTCTATCTCTTCATAGCCTGTATCGACCGAACTGATCACGAGCGTATCATCTCCCCTTGTGCGGCTTGTTAGCGTTGTGCTATCCCCGTTCTCGTCATAGCCCGTTACCACGACACTAGAGTAAGACCCATCCATTAGGGCAATAGGCAGTTCAAGGTGAAGCTTGGCGTTATTAATATCCTCTGTGAAGTCTGTTACTACCACTTTCACCCCTATGACCTGGTCGAAGGCGTAACCCGTGTAACGCATAACGTATTCACGAGCGGAAGACAATAGGGCAGATAGTAAGTTCGTTTCCCCAGCGATGTCGGGGATTCTAGCGAATAGCTTTAACTCTGCTGATGTTACCCCCGTTTGGGCTGAAGTGCTGGTTATCTTAGTGCGTGTTCTCATACCTCTAAAATACGACCACGAGCGTAAGACCTATAAAAAAGGGGGGCAAGGCCGCCAAACCATACACCCCCCACATGACAAAAATAAGCGAAGCGAAGATAACACAACCCCCCTAGGTATGCAAATAAAAAAGGGGCCGAAGCCCCCTTAATCAAAACCTAAAAACCTATGCGGCTAAGATAAACAAAATTTCTAAAGCAAAAAAAAGAGGCCCGAAGGCCCCTTTAAACAGAATCAAACTAATTAAGCTTGAATTACTGAAATCACATTCGTGAACGTGTCAACGAAGCAAGCGTCTGAATGGAACTTAGCAAAGGCTTCACGCATCTCACCACGGACAGTAGTTTCGTTAGTGGTTACGTTAGTGCCGTCTTGCTCAAAGAACCTTACAGAAACTCCCTCACGCTGGAACAACTGACCGACATTCTGTGAATCCATCACATAGAACGTGTCGCTAGCTACGGCAGAAGACTCCTGAATTGGGAGGCCATAGATAGTAGGCGTGTTGTCAACGAAGATGACGGGGGCAGTGTATTGTCCGTTCGTGTCACGAGCGTAAGCCAACTGAACCAAGTCGCTAGGGTTCATCATAATAGCGTCAGGAGCGTAGTCGCTAGACTTCAGAAGACCGATAGCCGCCAAAATACAATCGTACTTAGTAGCAAGACCTGAAGCGATAGCATCCTCGAAGGAAGTACCAACAAGGTCAGCATCAGTCAAAGCACCGCTAGACAAACCATAGAGGTTAGGAGCCGTTCCGTTACCAGTCAACAACTGAACATCTTCAGCGTTGTAAATCTGACGTGGGAGTTCGTACGCAAGGTAAGAAGTGATCCCTTGGAAGTCAGCCAACATTTGGTTAGACAGACGCATATAACCAGCGATAGTCTGAGCGTTGTACGTCTGAAGAGCGAAAGTCTTGTCGACTTGTTGCTTTGCAGAACCTTCAGCTACTACACCAGCCGCGTCAGTAGATGCGCTAATGTCGGGGAACTGAACCGCGTCACCGCTCATAGAACCTTGACGGAGTGCATTTCTTACACGAAACTTGCGCTCAACTTCAGGAAGAATAGGCAGATAAGCGTTGTCAACAACTTGAGTAGTCTGACCAGCAGTAGGCATATCCACACCCTTAACCTTCAGGTCTTCGATGTTGAAACGGCTAGACTCACCCTTAACAAATGAACGGAACCCGTCAGAGTCCATAGCGTTCATAAGGGCCTCCTGAGTAGTCTTAGCTACCGCGTCCTTGTCCTCCATTCCGTTTCCTTTCAGTTCGTTTACACGAGCCTCCAGGTTAGCGATAGAAGCGTTAGACTTCTCTAGTACCTCGTTGAAAGCGTTCAGCTTTTCCTGAGTGTATTCTTTTGATGCTTCTGCACCAGCGTTGATAGCACCATCCAAGTCTTTTTTGATGGCCTCCAACTGTGTTTTGATCTCTTCCATTTTCTTTTTAGGAATTATTAAACATTAATTGAGTTCCACAATTCTAAGACGTTCAACGGCTCGTTATTCGGAGTGTCCTTAGACGGCCCCTCAGTCACGAGTGTATTAATCAACGCTTTCAACTGCGAAAGTTCGTTCTCAATGGTAACAAATGTAGTATCAGTAACATTAGCCCCTTTAATGAAGCTTTCCAATACCTCCATTCTGCCCTCTATCTCTTCAAGGCTCTTCATTCCCACAAAGGGAGTGTTTTCATTAGCACCAAAGACCACGCTAGAACCTTCCCTTAGTTTGGTTTCTGTTATCTCGTAGCCCTTTAACTTGCCTTCTTCTCTTCTCTCGGAGAACACGAGCGGAACGAAACCAACTGAATGCTCCTTAATTATACCCTCTTGGTACATCGTAAGCACATCTTGGGCGAAAGGCCGCTTAGACATCTTAGACTCAAAATATAGCCCGAAGTCATCTTCTTTAAGTTCCGTGATCTTCCCAATAGGATTTAAAGGGTCGTGCATATACAAGTGCCCAATTCTACCTTTCCCCATTGGCCCATTCTCCTTAATGGACTTAGCGTAAGAGCCTCTTCGCATTATATCCCCGTGGCTATCGACATTGTCAAAAGCTGAGAAGTAGCCAGCAACGGTTCCCTTTTCGGTGTCCACGTCCTTGAGTTCTAGGCTCGTGTTCTTCGTGGTGTATACTTTATCCATACTCTTATTCTCGTTTACAATCTTTTTTGACCAGTAATAGGCTGGCTTCCCTCCCCAAGCGTCATACATTAGGTTCCCACACTTCTCATAGCTTCCCCCATCGTAGTACTCCGAAGCCCTAGCTAAATAGCTATATACCCTCTTCACGACATCTAAGGACAATTCACGGCCTTTGGCTAGGTCGTTCGCTCTTTGCTTCCCTACGTCCGTCCCACACGTCCCCCAACCATTTTCAGCGACATAATCCAAAACCCCTTGGGCCTTGTCAATAATCTCTTGGGTGGGTTTAAACATAGGGTCTAAGATAATTCGTCTTCTGTTGGGCCTTCTATCCTACGCCACCCTAACGCACAACGGCAATTGATCACATTATTAGGGCCTCCCTTTCGGTCACCTGGAAACTGCATCTTAGAACCTCCAACCTCAAAGTCTTCTTCTGCTCCTATGGTTTCGCTCCGTTTCATCTCGTTGTGAGAATTACGGGTTCTAGCATCCTTCTTAGCAATCCAATATTTTGACATAGTAACCCCGTACTCCTCAAATAGATGTTCGGTGCTCACAAATTCACCGTAAGAAGCGGCACTAAGGGTTTCGGTTCTAGCTATTCGTTCAGCTTGGAAGCGTGAAGTTCGTCTTAGGTTGGATAGGAATTTGTTGGTTTTAAGTGCCCTTTCTACCTCCTTAACCCCCTTACCCTCTTGAATAGCATCTTGAACTATTGAGTTAATTAACGCTTGTACAGACTCAGCGGATGTTAAGTCTATTGTTTTAATCTCGTTGATGTTCAATAACAAATACCTCGCTATTGCATCGGTCATCCATTGAACCTTTGGGATACCGTCACTTAAATCGCTCTTGAACTTGCCGCTGAAGTAGTCCTTAATAAACTGATTTGCAAAGATATAACCAGCATCATAGTAGAGTTCTTCCACTATCTTGGTAACCTTTGTTTCGGGGTAGTTAATAGGAAACCTAACGTTGTTTAGATCGCTTACGTCTACGGCTTTTGCATACTTCTCGTTTGCCTTGAATATCTCTTCAGTCAGTTCACGAGCGTAACGCCTAGAAATCTTGTCCCTTCGCCTATTAACTTCTAAATACCTCTTGTCTGCTGGACTCATTCCGCACCGTCAAAGCCACTAAGGTCGATTGGAGTCAGGCTAGAAGGAATGTAAACTTGCTCCATATCCTTATCATCAATAGCCGCCAACCCCATCATCTCACGCTTTTCATTCGGGGTCATCCAATACGCACCACTAAGGGCAGAAACTTGCTCCTTCTTGTCGGCCTGGAGTTCGGGAATCTCTGAAGTGTCAAACTTGAAATAAACCCCCTCGTCATTCATAAACAAATGATTGAAGGAATATTCGAACTTGTTCAGAGTAGGCAAGATAGAGTCCGTGTAAGCTTGCTTTCTGTACTGCTCCTGATTTGAGAACGTGCTAGAGTCGTTGTTATTGAACAGACCAACGGGCAAGTTGTAGGCGTTGCAAACGTCACTAAGGGAAAGGTCTAGAACCTCCATTATTCCCATATCCACGGGAGTGATACCAAAGTTAATGTAACCCAGGTCACCGACACCAACACCAATAGAATTAGAATTTGAGTTCTTTCGGACTTCCTTAATGCTTTGGCGCATCTCGTTAATCTCGTCTTGAGTCCACGCATCCTTACCGCCAGCGAAGTCAATTCCTTTGTTATAGAGAATACCAGCCGCCCCTTGGTTATCCATACTTGCCTTCTGAGAATCATAGCCACTATTTGAAGTTTGAATTGATTTGAAGGCCGCTTGTAAAGGGCTTTGTCCGTATAAATGTTCACCGCTACCAAAGGCCATTTGCACGTTTTTGATGTGGATCACATTGTCAGCGTCCATCTTCGTGTTTATGTAGCCCTCCGTGAATCTGTATTCCGCTACTCCTCTACCGCTCTTACCCGATATGGCCTCTATGTATACACTAGGCAAAGCTTCCACGAGCAGAATTCGACCTTCAGTTATTGCGGTTTCACCCTTCTGACAATATATGTAACCGTTACCCGTTAGAAGGTAGTTAGAATATAGGTTAGCTAGGAAGTCGTTAAAACTTTGGTAGCTATTGGGCTGGTCTTTGACCCTCTCAAATGGTTCGTATTCAATCTTATTCCCCTCGGAGTCATACGCACACAAAGGAACGTTAGACATCTTCTTACTAAGGAAATTTATAACTGAATATACGTCAGGGTTCTTTTGGTAGGCTTGCTCTAGTAAACTCTCAAAGTTGAACGGTTGCCAAATTGCTGAGTTCGCCCCCAAGTGGGTTAGCTGGGCCGTGAGTAGTTTGCTTAACTGCTCTTGTATTTTCGACTCTTTGCGGTCGTACTTGAGGAAATCTAATAACGCCATAGCACAAAAGTAATTTAGCCCTTTAGCCCCGTTTATATAAAAACCCCACGCTATACCTCAGAGCGTCAAGAAGGTGGTTGAAGGAATCTATTGGCTTTTCAGTTGGGCGCTCGTTTTTGTCCAGGTGCCATACATAAGACCCTAGTTCCCTTTCTAAGTCCTTGCTTCGTCTAGTGTATAGAACCTCCTTGGATTGCAGTAGCTTAATACCATTCCTAATTGAGTCAGGCCCCTTAATCGCACCAATTGCGTTTAGTCCTCCTCTTCTTAGTTCCGCTATGCTCTTAGGTTCTGCGCTATCACAAATGACCCTTAACCCCTCACATTCGTGTTTTATCTTCTCAACTAACTCAGTATTAGTAAGATGCGTTTCGTAAACCAGTTCATCGACATAGACCCGATCATTATGCTTACCGACCTTTAGGACTGCCGTGGGGTCTTGGCTAAAACCGAAGTCGATACCAACGCAAACATCTGAACACTCCGAGAAGTCTAGTTCTTCTACCTTGGTGAAGTTCCTATAAATTCTGCCCTTCTTGCCTCGTCCCCTCTCACCTAATCCAAACACCGCCCAATCTTCAGGGCTTGACGTTTTAAGGCTCTCTATTTCGGCAATGATAGACTTGGGTAAGTGTGGGTTATCCTTATAGGTGGTGACAATTAAAGCCGCATCTTCCCTAGACTCCACTTCGTACCACCAGCCGTCAAGGTCGCTAGGGTTATAACTCAGCACAATAAACCCCGTGGTTCGGTAAGATAGTTGCCTAAATGACTCAGCGGTTATTTCATTGCATTCGTCTAAAAAAAGCGTGTCCCGTTTCCTACCTCTCAGCTTTTGGGGTTGATCCAAACTAATAAATTCAACGGTGTTCCCACGAAGCTTATAGATTCCCTCGGTCTTATTGTGGTCTTCCTCAACGTATGCCTCAAAGCTTTGCAGAATCTCAACGAAGTCCCGAAGGGTTGAGGCTTTTAAGGCTGGTAATGTTTGCCTAGCAATGGTGATAACCATCCCAGCATTGGGGTACTTGTAGCAAAGTTCAATAAGGAACTGAACGGCACTATATGACTTTCCCGACCTTGTGCCCCCTCTTAGGCTTATAAGCCTTTTAGACTCGTGGTTTTCTCTTAGAAATTTAAGGTTCGGGTTCGTCATCCTCAATAGCCTCCTTAATCATCCAAGGGGGTAAGGTTATTTGTGTGCCGCTTTCATCTCTCACAAGAGCCTCCACACTTACCGCCTTCAACTCAGGAATAACGAATTTACTTATTTTTAGGAAAATGTCAACCGCACGGGCAGGGTCAGGAGCATTCGACCACACAACGGCCCCACGTTCGTCCCGAATTACGTTCCCTCCCTCGTCCCTTTGGGGTACACCTTCAGCCGTGTCCATTAGAAACTTATGAATTCTAGGTTGAACACCGTCAGCCATCTTAGCGAAGATTCTTCTTATCTCCTCTATTTCCCTTTTAGAAGACTTGTGCCGCTTAGTAGCTGACTTCTTTCGGTCTTCCTCGGTGAATCTATGCCGAACTTTAGCCAGGTGCTTCCCTTGCTTCGTGTTAGCTAAGTTCTCCCTCGCTTTTTCTTCCTCGTTCATAGTCTAAAACTGCTTGTACAACGTCATAAACGCTAACAATGTCCCCATATTCGGTAATGCAAAAGGTGTTTTTGCTAATACCCATCTCCTTCAACTTGTTCAAATTATGTCGTAAATACTCAATTGCTCGTTATCCTTGGGCAAAAATAGTTCAGATATCGCGTCATAGGCCCTAATTTCCATAAGGTCTTCAATCATCTGAAGCTGATAACTGGTGGTTTCGTGGGAAAGGATGAAATCCTTGAGCCATTCAATGAACTCATCATACAGAAGAACGTGGCTAACCGAAAGGTCTAGGTAGTCTTCAGGGGTCAGGTCGATTAGTTTGATCAACCGCATAGCCTCCAAGTAGTCTTCTACCTCCATCCCCTAAATATAGGCACTCAAAAAGGAACGTCTTTGGAATCTTTAAAACTTCCGCTCCAGCTTTGGTATCGTCCATCGAAATACCTCCCCTTAATTCTTCCAGTTTCCCCGTTACGGTTCTTGGTCACCTTAATTAAGTCGAAGTATTCCCCATCTTCTTGAATGCCGTAAACTACTGACCTATAAAGCATTATAATAACCGAAGCGTCTTGCTCTATACTCCCTGAATCTCTCAAGTGGTGGCTATCGGGTTCCTTGGTTTCGGTTGATTCTACGGCTCTGCTCAGTTGGGATAAGAGTAAAACGGGAAGGTTGTTCTTTTTAGCGATCATCTTAAACGCCCAAGACATTTCCCCTACTTCCCTTTCTCTGTTGTTGGTCTTTTGCCTTGTCTTGGCTAGTTGTAAGTAATCAACCACCACGAGCGAAACATCTCCCTTCCTATTTTCCTTGGCTACCTTACTAGCTATGTCCTCAACGTACACATAATCTTCCAGCACCTCGATTTTATACCCCTCGCTTTTGATCATTGCCTTCTGAAGCTTGCTAACGTCAGGGCTAGAACTAAAAACCTCTTTCATTTCAACCTCCCTAGTGTTGGCCCAAAGTCTTTTTATTAATTGGTCGCTAGGCATCTCTAAAGAAAAGAACAGAACACGGCCCTTTGACTGAGAGGCTACGGCAGTTTCAATAGCAAAAGCAGTCTTACCCATCGCTGGACGTGCCGCCAAAACACTCAAATCACCACCTTTCAAGCCATTTAACACCCCATCTAGAACGCTATTCCCCGTGGGTGCGCCCATAGACGTGTCTTTTATCCGTTCTAACGCCCCGTTCATTAGTTCTAAGAGCGTCTTAGTGGTTTGGGGTGTGCTACCCTCAAGGAGTTGGTTAATGTCGTTAGAAGCCTTAAAAACCCCTTCAATGTCTTGGGTCTGAATTAGGTCTTGTCCTACCCTTTGGGCTTGCCGTTTAATGAAGTCCTCTTGAACTAGGGTAGCATAGGGGATTATATCGACCCGAAACGGTGCATTTTTGGAGAGTTCTACCAAGGAAGTGACCTGGTCGGGAAATCTCTGACCCAATGTAACCAAATCTTCATAGCTTCCCTTTGCCCTAGTGTCTTTACACGCCTTGACAATCTTGAAATAAGTAGGGTCTTCGAACCATTCGGGTTCAATCCTAACGCTATCTATTGCCGCTGGGTCGTTAATCAGTAACCCAACTAAAGAGGCTTCTAGGTTCATTAATTTATTAAATTAATTTTGGCTGAATATATTTATTTTTGACTTCGTATGAAGTGTCATAATTTGTATTTGCATCTTTTGGGTATTCGTAAATTTCAAAATTACTTTTAATGATATCTAGATTTTTTTTCTTGAATAATTTATTACCACATACATAAAAGTATCTGTGCTTTCTTTTCTGCGGTACGATTTCACCACCGTTGTCTAACCAATTTTGATTTTTAGTTTTTTTACTATCCAAAATAAAGCCCAAGCGCGCCATTGTTTCAGGTATATGCCTTTCGTGATATTCTTTCTTATTGTAAAAAAACTTGTTTACACCCCTTTTGTCTTTTTGATTAACTCTGCCAGCCCCAGTATAAATCCAATTTGTGGCTTGGTAAATATAACCATTATGGCCATTATTTGGATCAGAATAAGATACTACGCAATAATTCCCTATATTACGCAATACATAGCCAACAAAAAAGGATAGTGCATTTTTATCTAAGTCATCATTAGTAATTAATCTATTTAGTTCTAAGTATGTTCCTTTTGCAAATATTTTGCTGAAAAATGGGGTTGGGGGCATTCCCAAAGTACAAACACCAACTACCTCAAAACCATCAACCAAAGCAAACGCAAACATCACATTGCACCTACGTTTCGCGTAGTGTTTATATAATAGCCACTCATCCACATCCTTAAACCCCACACGTTGAACACTATATTTATTCAAAACACCCATTCAATAAACTTTGAAATATTGCTTAATGATCAATTCAACTAAAGAGGCTTCTAGGTTCATAGATCAAACCCGTTAGTCTTTTTAAGTCGGTGTTCGGGGGTCATCCAAACATTAAGGGCCTTATGCTTCCAAGATTTTATGGTGTTGTTGTGGGAGTCGCACCAGTTCAAGGCTTCGTAATACTCCCACATTTCGTCAGCCCTCCAAGCCGTGTAGCCCTTTTCTAAGAAGTATTCTCGGACTTGTTCCTTTGTCGGTGCGGTGAATCGTTCGGGTATTCGTTCGTTCGACTTCTTTTCCCCGAATAAATCTAATTGCCCTGAGTCTAATAGCCCTTGTATTATTATAATGGCCTCCCTTAAGGTCTTTTTTTCTTTTTCTGTCATAGCGTCAAAGCTAGAACAAAAAGAGTAAACAAATAAAAAGAAGTTCTAACTAGCTAGCAGTTAGGTTCATACGAAGGTTGAAGTCCATTAGATAGCGGACTATATACCTACCATCATCGCTTCGGGTCTGCTCCTTACTTGCCCCAAGGTCGCTAACGCTCTCTAGTTCTAGGTCTAGCGTTCTAGCCTCGTTGTGGATTTCGCCCGTTAAGGTGGTGTCTTGGAAAGCCTTATAGACCAGGTCGATTAAAGTATTATGGTTGGTGACTGAGTACGCTGGTGAGGTTTCGTAGAAGATCACTCCCGTGGTTATTGTGTAGTCATAACTCAGGTCAGTCTGTGAACCCGTTCTATCTGCGCCACCTATATCAATATAAACATACTTGTCAAGGTCGCTGACGTTGGTTCTGCTATACTGGATAGCCACGGAACTCTGACCATTGGCGTTGAGGACGGTTCTAATTGCATTGTGAACGAGCCGCATTATATCGGTAGTCTGTCGCATAGGGCAAATTTAAGTTCACGAGCGGAAGCCGTTTAAGGGGTTCTTGACTTGTTTTATACGTTTGCGTACCTTTGTAGACATAAGAAGCTAGTAGAAAGCGGCAGCGAATCGTTTAACTAGCAGACACCGAAGAGGTTAGGGGGTTGGTACTCCGTGAAAGCATAAGTCATCCAGTACCGTTATCCCGAAAGGCAACAGCCGTAAGGTGGATGTCCGAAGGGGTGCAAGTGATCTCTAAAGCGACAAACTCAGCCGTACCGAAGCAAGATTATATTTCCTCTCTGTAATGGGGGGAAGGGGGGCGTTACTTGCTTTGGGTGGCTTAGATTTAGAGCGAAAGAAAAAAATTAATTACTATATTTGTCCTATGGCTCAAACACAACCAAGGGGGTTAATGCCTCAGACCCTTGCTGAATACTTGTTCTACCAAGGATATCGGTACATTGAAACCAATAGAGATAGTGGTGCTATCGTTGCCTATAATGGTTCTGAGTTAATTAGAGCGGTAGCGTTTAAGACGTACCAGGTTGAACTCTTCCTGAGAGATAAGGGGGTTCTAGGTGCAACCTTCCACGCATTGGAACGAGAATGGAAGTTCTACGACCATGACGCTTGCCTAGACTACATAGAAAATAACGGGAATCAAAGCCAACTGAATTCACTTATAGAGAGTGGACGGGCTGAATTTAACCCTAACGAAATTGAACTCTAATCCACAAAAACAAAAACAAATGGATTTAATTGCAAAGCTGAATGCGATTCAGCACGACCTAAAAGCCCCAAAGTCTAACTTCAATTCTTTCGGGAAGTACAAATACCGTTCTATTGAGGACATCCAAGAAGCGGTAAAGCCACACCTTAAAAAACACGGATGCGTGTTAAAC